>Ga0265797_10000049_pt1 | contig 276518 bp, 248 predicted proteins | sample P2T30metagenome_FD_192433 | JGI IMG/M metagenome (GOLD analysis project Ga0265797, IMG submission 192433) | Plant litter microbial communities from East Loma Ridge, Irvine, California - P2 T30 | ecosystem: Environmental > Terrestrial > Plant litter > Unclassified | place: USA: California... | reverse complement strand
TACCTTCCGGTCCGAGGTGATCACCGCTAAGCGATCCGAAGAGTGCCTCAGCGCCCCAACCAGTTGGTGAAGCGCCGCTGACAAGAAACCTTCTAGGCGAGACCGCTGGAGCGGTCAATCGGGAAATGAAGAATTTCTGCACGGACGGGGAAACACCGCGCAAACTGCGCGTTTTAGCCGCCTCCCGACATCGTCCGAAGCGCATCTAGCCCCCGAATCATGACGGCGATGCGACGAATCGGAGTCGTCCGCATGGCGACAGCCTTCGAATCAGCCCTTCCCACACCCGCCTCGGCCGGCATCCCCTAGGCACCCGCCCCCGAACGCCTATCATGCAGGCATGAACGATCTCGCCACCTTCGCCGCCGGCCTGCCCAAGGCCGAGCTTCATCTCCACATCGAGGGATCGCTCGAACCCGAGCAGATGTTCGCCTTCGCGCAGCGCAACGGGGTCGCGATCCCCTATGCCGATGTCGCCGCCGTCCGGGCGGCCTATGCGTTCGGCAATCTGCAGGACTTTCTCGATATCTATTATGCCGGGGCCGACGTGCTGCGGACCGACACGGATTTCCGCGAGCTGGCGGGCGCCTATTTCGCGCGCTGCGCTGCAGACAATGTGAGCCACGCCGAAATCTTCTTCGATCCGCAGACGCACACCGCGCGCGGCATCCCGATGGCGACCGTCATCGAAGGGCTGCTGGCCGGCATGGCGGATGCCGAACGCGATCATGGCATCACGTCGCGGCTGATCCTGTGCTTCCTGCGCCATCTCGACGAAGCCGATGCCTTCGCCACGCTGGAGGCGGCGCAACCCTGGCTCGACCGGCTTGCCGGGGTCGGCCTCGATTCCTCCGAGCTGGGCCACCCACCGGAGAAGTTCGCGCGTGTCTTCGCTACCGCCGCCGCACTCGGCCTGCGCCGCGTCGCCCATGCCGGCGAAGAGGGGCCGCCCGAATATGTCACGCAGGCGCTCGACCTGCTGGGCGTCGACCGGCTGGATCATGGCAACCGGTCGCTGGAGGATCCGTTGCTGGTCACCCGCCTCGCCCGATCGGGGATGACGCTCACCGTCTGCCCTTTGTCCAACCTGAAGCTGTGCGTCGTGCCGGAGATCGATGCCCATCCCATCGACCGCATGTTGCGGCTGGGGCTGCGTGCCACGATCAATTCCGACGATCCCGCTTATTTCGGCGGCTATGTGAACGATAATTACCGGGCGGTGGCGGCGTCCGGTCGGCTGACGCAGGATGATTTCGTCACGCTGGCGCGCAACAGCTTCCTCGGTTCCTTCCTGCCCGACGCAGACGTCGCCCGGCATCTGGCGGCGATCGATGCCTATGCCGCGGCATGGGTTCCGCCGGTGGCGTGATTGCGATAGGCCGCGCCGCCATGTCGATCCTCGCCGTCCATGAAGCCGATCTTGCCACCTTGTCGGCGCGAGGCCGCGCGCGCCGGCTGATCCCGCGTGCGGGCGTCGATCTGTCGTCCAACGACTATCTGGGGCTGGCGACCGCGCCGGTTCTGCGCGCTGCGGTGGCCGGTGCGCTAGGACGCGGTGTGCCGGTCGGATCGGGCGGATCGCGGCTGCTACGCGGCAATCATCCCGAACATGAGGCGCTGGAAGCGGAAGCGGCCGCCTTCTTCGGATCGGAAGCCGCGCTTTACCTCTCCAGCGGTTACGCCGCCAACGCCGCTTTGTTCGCCACGCTGCCGCAGACCGGCGACCTGATCGTGCATGATGCGCTGATCCATGCCAGCGCGCATGAAGGGATGCGGATCGGCCGCGCCACCTGCCGCCCGGCCGCGCATAATGACGTCGACGCCTTCGCCACCGTCATCGCCAACTGGCGCGCGGAGGGCGGCACCGGCCGCGTATGGATCGCGGTCGAAAGCCTGTACAGCATGGACGGCGACCGCGCGCCGCTGGCCGATCTTGCCGCTTTGGCCGATCGCCACGATGCCTTCCTGCTGATCGACGAGGCCCACGCCACCGGCGTCTATGGCCGCGACGGGCGTGGACTGGCCGAGGGGCTTGACGGGCGCGACTATGTCATCGTCCTGCGCACCTGCGGCAAGGCGTTGGGATGCGAGGGCGCCTTGCTGTGCGGCCCGCGCGTCGTCCGCGATTTTCTCGTCAACCGCGCGCGCGCCTTCATCTTTTCCACCGCCCCCTCCCCGCTGATGGCCGCCGCCGTCCGCGCTGCGTTGCGCCTGCTGGTGACCGAACCCGAACGGCGCACCCGTCTCGCCACGCTGATCGCCGCCGCCGGCAACGCGCTCGCTCCTTATGGCGCGGCGGTGACCGGATCGCAGATCCTGCCGCTGATCCTGGGCGACGATTTCCGCACGATGCAGGTGGCGGCGCGGCTGCAGGCAGCGGGCTTTGACGTGCGCGGGATCCGCCCGCCCACCGTCCCCGCCGGCACGTCGCGCCTGCGCCTGTCGATTACCAACAATGTCACCGAGACGGATCTCGCCGCGCTCGCCGATGTCATGCCGGCCGCGCTCGCATGAACGCCACCGCCCCGATCATCGTCACCGGCACGGATACCGGCATCGGCAAGACGGTCTTCGCCGCCGCACTCGCCGGCGCCCTGCACGCGCATTACTGGAAACCGGTGCAGGCCGGGCTGGACGAAGCCAGTGACGCGCAGACGGTCGCATCGCTATCCGGCCTGCCGGCCGATCGCATCCTGCCCGAAGCTTATCGGCTGATGACACCCTGCTCCCCGCATCTGGCGGCGGAGATTGACGGCCTCACCATCGATCCGGCGCGCCTCTCGCTCCCCGCCTGCCCCGGCCCGCTGGTAGTGGAGGGGGCCGGCGGCGTGCTCGTCCCGCTCACCCGCAGCCTGCTCTATGCCGATCTGTTCGCGCATTGGGCCGCACCGGTCGTCCTCGTCGCGCGCACCGCGCTCGGGACCATCAACCACAGCCTGTTGTCGATCGCGGCGTTGCGTGCGCGCGGCGTGCCTTTGCTGGGCATCGCCTTCGTCGGCGATGCGAACGAAGACAGCGAAGCCACGATCTGCGCGATCGGCGACGTCCGCCGGCTGGGGCGGCTCCCTCTCCTCCCGTCGCTCGACCGGACAACGCTCGCCGCCGCCTTCGCGGACCATTTCACGCTCCCGGATTTCCGCCCCGCATGACCTCCCCCGTCTGGCACCCCTTCACCCAGCATGGCCTGAACGCCCCGATCCCGAAGATCGTCCGGACGGACGGCGCGGCGCTGCATACCGCCGATGGCCGCCGCATCGTCGATGCCATTTCCTCCTGGTGGGTAACGACGCACGGCCACAGCCATCCGCGCATCATGGCCGCCATTGCGGATCAGGCCATGCGGATGGACCAGATCATCTTCGCCGGCTTCACCCACGATCCTGCCGAAACGCTGGCCCGGAAACTCGTGCGGATCATGCCCGCCGCGCTGGCGCATGTCTTCTACAGCGACAGCGGATCGACCGCGGTCGAGGTCGCGCTGAAGATGGCGCTCGGCTACTGGGCAAACATCGGCGCGCCGCGCCACCGCATCGTCATGCTCGAACATAGCTATCATGGCGACACGATCGGCACGATGTCGGTCGGTGCGCGCGGCGTGTTCAACCGGCCCTATGCGCCCCTGCTGTTCGATGTCGGCACCGTCCCCTTCCCCGAACCGGGCGCGGAACAGGCCACGCTCGACGCGCTCGACCGACTCTGTGGCGGGGCCGAACCCGCCGCCGCCTTCATCGTCGAACCGTTGTTGCTCGGGGCCGGCGGGATGAAGATGTACCCGCCCGCCCTGCTCGCCGAAATGCGCGCCCTCTGCGCCCGTCACGGCACGCTCTTCATCGCGGACGAGGTGATGACCGGCTGGGGCCGCACCGGCACGCTGCTCGCCTGCGAACAGGCCGGCATCGTCCCGGATATCCTCTGTCTTTCCAAGGGCCTGACCGGCGGCGCGATCCCGCTCGCCGTCACCATGGCCACCGCCGCCATCTTCGACGCGCATCGATCCGATGATCGCGCGAAGATGTTCTTCCATTCCTCCAGCTACACCGCCAACCCGATCGCCTGCGCCGCCGCGGTCGCCAATCTCGAGATTTGGGAAGAGGAACCCGTACTGGACCGCATCGCCGATCTCGGACTGCGCCAGCAACACCGCCTCGACGCCATCGCCACCCGCCCGGACATCGCCAACCCCCGCCGCCTCGGCACGATCACCGCGTTCGAAGTCACGGAACCGGAGGAACGGGACACAACTTCTTCACCACGTCATCCCGGACTTGATCCGGGATCCAGAGTCTCAGGCGCTGCGTCCGGCATCTCTGGATCCCGGATCAGGTCCGGGATGACGGCAGGGACAGGCTATCTCGCCCCCATCGGCCCCGCGCTCATGGCCCATGCCGCCGCGCGCGATATCCTGATCCGCCCGCTCGGCGACACCGTCTACGTCATGCCGCCTTATTGCATCGCCGATGCCGATCTCGATGCGATCTACACCGCCGTCACCGACTTTCTCGACGGACGCGCCCGATCTTGATAGGCACCGCGCCATGATCCTCGTCATCGACAATTACGACAGCTTCACCTGGAATCTGGTCCACTATCTTCAGGAACTGGGGGCAGAGGTGGAGGTGGTCCGCAACGACGCGATCGGCGCGGGGCAGGCCATTTCCAGCGGGGCGGACGCCTTCCTGATCTCGCCCGGCCCCTGCACGCCGAACGAGGCAGGCGTCTCGCTCGATCTGGTCGCCGCCGCCGCCGATGCGGGCCGCCCCTTGCTGGGCGTCTGCCTCGGGCATCAGGCGATCGGCCAGCATTTCGGCGGCCGCGTCGTCCGCGCCCGGCAGTTGATGCATGGCAAGACCTCGCCGATCGAACATGACGGCACCGGCCTGTTCGCAGGACTGCCCACTCCGTTCACAGCCACCCGCTATCATTCGCTGGTGGTGGAGGATGTCCCCGCCGCGCTCACCATCAACGCGCAGACCGCCGACGGCACCGTCATGGGCTTCTCCCATCCCACGCTGCCGATCCACAGCGTGCAATTCCATCCCGAAAGCATCGCCACCGAACATGGCCATGCGATGCTGGCGAACTTCATGACGCTGGCGGGGATCCCGGTGCGGGAACGGCCATGACCGTCCTCGCCTTGCTGCCCGATACGGACAGCCCGCTCGATCATGCCACCGCGCTCGCCGCATTCGGCGATCTGCTCGACGGGCGCGTGCCGGACGATGCCGCCGCCGCCTTCCTCACCGGGCTGACCCTGCGCGAGGAAAGCGCGATCGAGATCGCCGCCGCCGCGCAGGCGCTGCGCGAACGCATGATCCCCGTCACCGCCCCGGCCGGCGCGATCGACGTGTGCGGCACCGGTGGCGACGGCAGCCACAGCCTCAACGTGTCCACCGCCGTCGCCATCGTCGTCGCGGCCTGCGGCGTGCCGGTCGCCAAGCATGGCAATCGCGCCGCCTCGTCCAGCGCGGGCGCGGCCGATACGCTGGAGGCGCTGGGCCTCAACCTCGATCGCGCATCGGCCACGGCGGAAACCACGCTGCACGATCTCGGCATCGCCTTCCTCTTCGCGCAGAAACATCATCCCGCACTCGGCCGGCTCGCCCCCGTCCGCCGCGCGATCGGCCGGCGGACCATCTTCAACCTCATCGGCCCCATCGCCAATCCGGCGCGCGTCCGGCGGCAGTTGATCGGCGTCGCCCGCCCGGATTATCTCCCCGTCTATGCCGACGCGCTGCGCCTGATCGGCATGGACAGCGCCATGCTGGTCGCGGGGGACGAACCGCTCGACGAACTCTCCGTCTCCGCCGCCAGCACCGCCATCCGCATCGGCGCCTGCGGGGACGGCACCGAACGGCTCACCCCCGCCGATGCCGGCCTGTCGACCCACGCGCCGGACGGCCTGCGCGGCGGCAGCCCCGCCTTTAACGCCGCCGCGCTCACCGCCCTGCTCGGCGGCGCGCCCGGTGCCTATCGCGATGCCGTGCTTCTGAATGCCGCCGCCGCTTTGATCGTCGCCGACCGCGCGTCCGACTGGACCGATGGCGCAGCCCTCGCCGCCGACGCCATAGACAGCGGCCGCGCCGCCACCCTCCTTGCCCGCTGGATCGCTGCCTGATGTCCGATCGCCTCCGTGAAATCTGCGCCACCACGCGCACCCATGTCGATGCGATGAAGGTCGCGCTGCCCGCATCCGAACTGGCCGCGCGCATCGCCGCCGCCAGCCCGCCGCGCGGTTTCCGCGCCGCGCTGGATGCCAAGGTCGCCGCCGGCCGCGCCGGCCTGATCGCGGAGATCAAGAAGGCGTCCCCGTCCAAGGGCCTGATCCGCGCCGATTTCGATCCGCCCGCCCATGCCCTCGCCTATGAGGCCGGTGGCGCCGCCTGCCTGTCGGTCCTCACCGACCGCCCATATTTTCAGGGCGATGACGCCTATCTGGTTGCCGCGCGCGCCGCCGTCGCGCTGCCGGTGCTGCGCAAGGATTTCATGATCGATCCGTGGCAGGTCGGCGAAGCCCGCGCGCTCGGGGCCGACGCCATCCTCATCATCGTCGCCGCGCTGGACGACGGCCAGATGGCCGAAATCGAGGCAGCCGCGATCGATCATGGCATGGACGTGCTGGTGGAGGTGCATGACCGCGCCGAATTGGACCGCGCTTTGGCGCTGCGCAGCCGCCTGATCGGCGTCAACAATCGCGACCTGCGCGATTTCTCGGTCGATCTCGCCCGCACGGAGGAACTCGCCGCCCACGCCCCCGCCGGCTGCACGCTCGTCGCCGAAAGCGGCATCACCGGCCCCGCCGATCTCGCCCGGCTCGCCCCCCACGGCGTCCATTGCTTCCTCGTCGGCGAAAGTCTGATGCGCCATGCCGATGTCGAATCGGCGACCCGCGCGTTGCTCGCTTCATGACCGGACTCACCCATCTCGACGATCGCGGCGCAGCGCGCATGGTCGATGTCACCGCCAAGCCCGATACGCGCCGCGAAGCGACCGCCACCGGCCACATCGCCATTGCCCCCACCGCCCTCGCCGCGATCCGCAACGGCGCGGTGGCGAAGGGGGACGTGCTGGCCGTCGCGCGCATCGCCGGCATCATGGCCGCCAAGCGCACCGCCGATCTGATCCCGCTCTGCCACCCGCTCCCCATCGGCGGCGTCACCGTGGATCTGGCGCTGGACGAAACCGGCATCACCGCCACCGCCACCGTCGCCACCACGCACGGCACCGGCGTGGAGATGGAAGCGATGACCGCCGTCTCGGTCGCCCTGCTCACCATCTACGACATGGCCAAGGCGCTCGACCGCACCATGACGATCGGCGCAATCCGCCTCCTCGCCAAGTCCGGCGGCCGCTCGGGCGACTGGCGCGCGGCATAATGCCCCCCGCCGCCCGCACATCCGTTCGGTTCGAGCCTGTCGAGAACCCGGCACCGCCCATCCCTAAGCCCCGCTCGGTTCGAGCCTGTCGAGAACCCGACCCGAACGGGACAGGCCGGAAATGACTCTCCTCCCCGTCCCCGAAGCGCTCGCCCGCCTGCTCGCCCTCGCCCCCGTGATGGAGACCGAACAAGCCCCGCTCGTCGCCGCGCTCGACCGCGCACTTGCCGAACCCATCCACGCCACCCGCACCCAGCCCGTAGCCGATCTCTCCGCGATGGACGGCTACGCGCTCCGCTTCGCCGAACTGCGCCAGCCGCTCACCGTCATCGGCGAAGCCGCCGCCGGCACCGCCCCCTTCGCCATCCAGCCCGGTGAGGCCGCCCGCATCTTCACCGGCGCCGCCGTCCCCCACGGTGCGGACGTCATCCTTATTCAGGAAGAAGCCACGCGCGACGGCGATCGCGTCAGTTTGTCCGGCGAAGGCCCCCCCGCCATCGGCGCGCATATCCGCCGCGCCGGTTCGGATTTCCGCGCCGGGGATCTGCTCGCGGACGCCGGCACCCCCGTCACGCCTGCCGTCGTCGCGCTCGCCGCCGCCGCCGGCCATGGCACGCTTCCCGTCCGCCGCCGCCCACGCATCGCGATCCTGTCGACCGGCGACGAACTCGTCCCCCCCGGCCAGCCCCTTAACGGCGTGCAACTCCCTTCCTCCAACGCGCCGATGCTCGCGGCCCTGCTCGCGCGCCTCCCGGTCGACGTGCAGGATCGCGGCATCGTGCGCGACGATCTGGCAACGCTGACCGCCGCCTTCGCCGATGCCGCCGCCTGGGCCGACATCATCGTCACCACCGGGGGGGCGTCGGTCGGCGATCATGATCTGGTCCGCCCCGCTCTGGTCGCGGCCGGTGGTACGATCGATTTCTGGCGTATCGCGCTCAAACCCGGCAAACCCCTGCTCGCCGGCCGGATCGGCAACGCCGTCGCGCTCGGCCTCCCCGGCAATCCGGTGTCGGCCTACGTCACGGCCCTGCTCTTCCTGCTCCCGCTCGCCGCGCACATGGCAGGCGCAGGCCACCGCCTGCCGCGCACCGAACATCTGCCGCTCGCCACGCTCCTCCCCGCTACCGGCCCCCGCCGCGAATATTTGCGCGCCATGGACCGCGACGGCACCGCCACACCGCTGACCGGCCATGACAGCGCGGCGCTCCGCCGCCTGCCGCAAGCGGATCTGCTGATCCTTCGCGAAAGCCATGCCCCCGCCGCACCTGCGGGCGCCGACGTCATGGTGATTCGCATCGCTTGACAGTTGTCGGCTTGTTTCCTACACGTTCCCCGTTCGTTCTGTGAAGGGGTTACGCGATGCTCACGCGCAAACAGCATGAGTTGCTCAGTTTCATCAGCGACCGTCTTGCCGAAACCGGCGTATCGCCTTCGTTCGAGGAGATGAAGGAGGCGCTCGACCTGAAATCCAAGTCCGGCGTCCACCGGCTGGTCAGCGCGCTGGAGGAACGCAATTTCATCCGCCGCCTCCCCAACCGCGCCCGCGCGCTGGAGGTGATGCGCCTGCCCGAAGGCATGAAGGCGGCCCCTTCTGCCCCCGCCGCGCCCGCGCGCACCCCTGTGCCGGTCCTGTCCGCCGCCAATGACGTGCTGGAAATTCCGCTCCACGGCCGCATCGCTGCCGGGATGCCCATCGAGGCGATCGAAGGGCAGAACATGCTCTCCGTCCCCGCCGCCCTGCTCGGCCCCGGCGAACATTATGCGCTGGAAGTCTCGGGTGATTCGATGGTCGAGGCCGGCATTCTCGATGGCGACTACGCTCTAGTCCGCCGGCAGGAAGATGCGCGCGAAGGCGATATCGTCGTCGCGCTGGTCCACGAGGCGGAAGCGACGCTCAAATATTGGCGGCACGAGGCCGGCATGGTCCGTCTCGATCCCGCCAACCGCGCCTATGACCCGCAACGCTACACGCCCGACGAAGTCCGCGTGCAGGGCCGTCTCGCCGGATTGCTGCGCCGCTACTGAACCGAAGCGACGGCGCCCCACCCCGCGCCGTTCGCCCCCACCAGCGGCGCGGATCCGGTCATCGCACAGCATAACGGCCGGGCCGCATTGCTGGCCCTTCGACAGCCGCGACGGACAGCACCCTCACCGGGATGGATCGAACTCCGAAGCGGGAACGATTCGATCAGGCTACGCGCCTGAAAGAGCCGCCCATCCCGGCGAAGCCATGGTCTTGACCGCCACGCTCGCCCCCACCGGGTCCACGTCGCGCCCTCCCGCTTCAGAAGCGCGACCAGTCGTCCGCATCCGTCTCCATCTTCAGTGCCAGCGCACCGCTGGTCCGCGCACCACCCGATGCCGAAGCACGCGGGGCGACGACGACATTGCGCGCCGGCGCGACGCTGCGGATCGGCGTCACCTCACGCGGGACCGCCGCCTGATCGCGCTCCCGCAGCCGGAACCGTCCGACATGCCGCGCCAGTTCCTCCGACTCGGACGCCAGACTGCGCGCCGCCGCGGTACTTTCCTCCACCATCGCCGCATTGCGCTGCGTCACCGAATCCATCTCGCCGACCGCGATATTGACCTGCTGCAATCCCGACGCCTGCTGTTCGGCCGACGACGCGATGGCCGACACCAAGGTGCTGACCTCCGCGATCCGCGCGACGATCCGTTCCAGCGCGCGCCCCGTATCGTTGACCAGCGCCACGCCGATATCGACCTGCGCCCCGCTCGCCGTGATCTTCGCCTTCACATCCTTCGCCGCATCCGCCGATCGTTGCGCCAGCGCACGCACTTCGGATGCCACCACCGCAAATCCGCGCCCCGCATCGCCGGCCCGCGCGGCCTCCACGCCCGCATTCAGCGCGAGCAAATTGGTCTGGAACGCGATCCCGTCGATGACCGAGATGATTTCCGAAATCTCGCTCGATGCGCGTTCGATGCCGCCCATCGCCTGCACCGCGTCGCGCACCACGCGCCCGCCCTCTTCGGCGTCCCGGCGCGTCGTCGCCACCACCTCGTTCGCGCGGATCGCACCGCTCGCCGTTTCCTTCACGGTCGCGGTGATTTCGTCCATCGCCGCCGCGGTTTCCTCCAGCGACGCCGCCTGTTGCTCGGTCCGGCGCGACAGATCGTCGGATGCATGGCTGATCTCACCCGCACCGCCATTGATCGTCGCGGCGGAACCGGTCACGGCGGTCAGCGTCTCGGCCATCGCCACCACGGCCGAATTGAAGTCGTTGCGCAACGTCTCATATTCGGCCGCGAAAGGCTGATCCAGCCGGACCCACAAATCGCCCTCAGCGATCCTGCCCAGGGCGTAACCCATGGCGTTCACCACTTCGGCCTGGATCGCCTCGCTCTTCTGCTGCGTCAGCGCGGTATTGCGGAACACCTCCATCGCCTTCGTCATCCGGCCGACGCAGTCGCGATAGTCGCTATAGGCGACCGGACTGGTCAGATCGCCATGCGCCAGCCCCTCCATGCGCGTGACCGTGTTGACATAGGGCACCGTGATCGCGCGCGCGGAAATCACGCCGACGATCGCCACGATTCCGGCAATCCCGAAGCCGATGATCGCGCGCGTCGCGATCGAACCCGCAGAGAAGAGCAAGCCCGAGACCATGCAGGCCGACAGCACCGCCAGCGCCGTATAAACGATGAGCAAAACCCGCATCTTCGTGCGGATCGGTGCCGTCTCCCTGAACCAAGTGAGCATTCCGATTCTCCGTCGCGGCTCGACGCGATTGATGCCGCATCGTCCAAACAGGACAGTTACGCCGACTTTCTCTTAATCCGGTTAAAACCCGTAAATCTCAGCTATTTGGGGCAGCCCCTCGAGTCGCTGCTGCGCCGACTCGGCATGACCGGTACGGACATCAGCTGATCCGCCCACGCCCCCCCCATCCCGGCGCACAGGGCTGACGCACCCATGGATGCAGATCACCCGCGCGCCGGACGGTCCGGACGGACGGTCCGTCCAGACGGATCGCCAGCCCCCCGGTGCGGGACAGCAGTCCGCGATCCGCCTTCAACCAGCGCGGTCGGCACGTCTTCGGCAATCGCCGTTCGCTGACCACGATATCCGCCGCCGCACAGGCACGGTTCAGCGCGCCGATCGTCACCGGATAGGGGCTGCGCGTCGCCAGCAACCGCCATGTCCGCCCGCCCCGCCGGATCGCGGAGACGCAAAGATCCGGCCCGCACGCACTGTCGGGTGCGACATCCAGATCCCCCGCCGGATCGGCGACGCCCGCATTCTCCCCCAACATCGCCCGCACATACGCCCCCGCCCGCGGCCGCAGCAGCGCCAGCGATCCATCCGTACCGCGAATCGCCAGATGCCGGCCATCGCCCGTCACCAGCAGGTCGGGCGGCGGCGTCGCCAGCGCCCAGCCCGCACCGATCAGCAACGGCACCAGCCCGATCCGCCGCAGCCGCGTCCGCCACAGCGCGATCCACAATCCCCCCGCAATCATCAGCGCGAACGCTCCGTCCGGCATCGCCGGCAAGGCCCGCACCGATCCGGGCAATGCCGCCACCGTGCGCGACAGCCACAACAGCCCGTCCCCCGCCATGCCCGTCATCCACCAGAAAGGCGCACCCAGCCCGACCAGATCGAACAACAGCGCCACCGCCCCCAGCGGCATGATGACGAACGTCGTCAGCGGGATGGCGACGATGTTCGCCGCCGCCCCGTACAGCCCGGCCTTGTGGAAATGATACAGGGCGATCGGCGTCAGCGCCGCTTCCACCAGCAGCCCCGTCGCCAGCAGCGCGATCAGGTGCCGCGTCCAGCGCCGCACGATCCCGGCATCGTCCGCCGCGAACAGCCAGCGCGCGCCCGGCCATTCGGCAAAGGCGACGATGGCCGTGACCGCCGCGAAGCTCAGCTGGAAACTCGGCCCCGCCAGCGCCTCCGGCCAGAAGATCAGCACGAACAGCGCCCCCGTCGCCACCAGCCGCAGCGTCACCGCCTCCCGCCCGATCGCAACCCCCGCCAGCACCAGCAGCGCCGCAACGCAGGACCGGATCGTCGGCACCTCCGCCCCGGTCAGCAGCGTATAGAAGATCCCGGCACCCGCCCCTGCCGCCGCGGCCACCAAAGGCAGCGGCCAGCGCAAGGCTGCCCAGGGACTGAGCGCCAGCAGCCGCAGCATGAGGAGCATCGTCGCCGCCACCACCGCCGTGACATGCAGCCCGCTGACCGACAGCAGATGCGCCAACCCGCTGCGTCGCATCGCCTCCGCATCGGCCAGTGGCAACGCGCCCTGATCCCCCGTCGCCAATGCAGTCGCGAACCCGCCCGCCGCCCCCGGCAACCGCGCCTGGATATGCGCCGACATCCGCGCCCGCAGCGACGCCAGACCGTCACGGCGCGGCGGCGCGGCGCGGATCACGCGAATGCCCGGCAGCGCCTTTCCGGTCGCGCCGATGCGCTGGAACCACGCCACCCGCGCATAATCATAGCTACCCGGCACCCCGGCCTCCGCCGGCGGCAGCAGTCGCGCCCGCAACGCCAGCCGCGCCCCCGGGGCCAGCCCCGCCGGCACATCCGCCACCGCGATGTTCGCCCGCACCCGTGGCGGCAACCCGGCACCGGCATCCGGTTGCAGGATGACGCGCGTCATCGCCCGCGCCGGCACCGGATCGACCACCGCCACCGTCCCCGCGAAGCTGGCCACGCTCGTCCGTGTCAGACGCGGTGCCGCCACCCGCTCCGCCTTCGCCCAGATCAGCGCGCAGCCGATCGCCGCCAGCCCCGCGCCCCAGCCGATGCTCCGCCCCGCCCGTCCGCCGCCCGGCAGCGCCAGTCCGGCCAGCGCCGTCCCTGCCGCCAGCAGCAGGAACATCGTCCACCGCGCCGGATCCGGTAGCAGGAACCACGCGCAGATCCCCAGCCCCAGCGCCACCGGCGCCCACAGCATCAGCTGATCGCGCTCCGCCTCCAGCCAATGTTCGACGGACACGACCCCGCGCGCGACGGCCCGACCGGCCGCGCCGCTTCCCCCCTCTTTGAGCCGCCACGCCCCCATGCTAGGGGCGAAGCCGAACCGACTGGCCATGCGCCGATCTTGGAGAAAGCGCGCATGGGCGCAAGTGTCGATCCCGTCCCCTCGTCCGAGGTGGTCACCCGTTTCGCTCCGTCGCCGACGGGGTTTCTGCATATCGGCGGTGCGCGCACCGCCCTGTTCAACTGGCTGCTCGCCCGCCGCGCCGGCGGCAAGTTCCTGTTGCGGATCGAGGATACCGATCGCGCCCGCTCCACCCAGCCTGCGATCGATGCCATATTGGACGGCCTGCGCTGGCTCGGGCTGGATTGGGACGGCGATGCCGTGTTCCAGTTCGAACGCGCCGCCCGCCATGCCGAAGTCGCCCAGGCGCTGCTCGACGGTGGCCACGCCTATCGCTGCTTCGCGACTCAGGAAGAGCTTGAGGCGATGCGCGCCGAACAGAAGGCGCAGAAATTGCCGCTCCGCTATGATGGCCGCTGGCGGGATCGCGATCCGGCCGAAGCGCCCGCCGGTGCGCCCTTCGTGGTCCGCCTGCGCGCGGAAACCGAAGGCGCTACGACGATCCACGACCGGGTGCAGGGCGACGTCACCGTCCGCAATGCCGAACTGGACGATATGGTCCTGCTCCGGTCAGACGGCACGCCCACTTATATGCTCGCGGTCGTCGTCGACGATCATGACATGGGCGTCACCCATGTCGTGCGCGGCGACGATCATCTGAACAATGCCTTCCGCCAGCTTGGCATCATCCGCGCCATGGGCTGGGCCGAACCCGTCTATGCCCATATCCCGCTGATCCACGGGCCGGACGGCGCGAAACTGTCCAAGCGCCACGGCGCGCTGGGGGTCGAGGCCTATCGCGACGAACTCGGCATCCTGCCCGAAGCGCTCGACAATTATCTGCTCCGGCTCGGCTGGGGCCATGGCGATACCGACATCATCGATCGCAAGGCCGCCACCGCCCTGTTCGATCTGGCTGACGTCGGCCGCTCGCCATCGCGGACGGACACCAAGAAGCTCGAAAACCTCAACGGCCATTATATCCGCGAGGCGGACGACGCCCGGCTGACCGATCTGGTCGCCCCGCGCATCGCGGCATTGATCGGGCGGGATCTGACCGCGGACGACCGCGCGCTGCTGCAGCGCGGCATGGCGGAATTGAAGCCGCGGGCGCGGGATTTGAACGATCTGGCCGATGGCGCATTGTTTCTCTACCGCACCCGCCCACTGGAAATGGATGACAAGGCGAACGCCCTGCTCCAAGGTGGGGCACCGGTTCTGCTCGCGTCGATTGCGGACGAACTGGCGACCGTCGGAACCTGGGACGTGGCCGGTGTTGAGGCCGCGCTTCGGGCCGTTGCCGAACGGGCGGGACTGGGGCTTGGGAAGGTCGCGCAGCCATTGCGCGCCGCGCTCACGGGCCGCACCACCTCGCCGGGCATCTTCGATGTGTTGGCGTTACTCGGGCGGGACGAAAGTCTGGCCCGGATCGGCGATCGCATCACGGCCGCCGCTTGAGATTGAAGAACAGGAGGAGATCGCTACATGGCTGACACCGTGAAATTCGAAATCGATGCGAAGGGCTTCGAATATCCCGTCCTGTCCGGCAGCACCGGGCCGGACGTCGTCGATATCCGCAAACTCTATGCGCAGACCGGCGCGTTCACCTACGATCCCGGCTTCACCTCGACGGCCAGCTGCGAATCGAAGATCACCTATATCGATGGTGACGCCGGCATCCTGCTCCATCGCGGCTACCCCATCGACCAGTTGGCCGAAAATAGCAGCTTCATGGAAGTCGCCTATCTGCTGCTGAACGGCGAACTGCCCGACGGCACGACGCTGGAGGACTTCAAGACCACCATCACGCGCCACACCATGGTGCATGAACAGCTCGCCACCTTCTTCCGCGGCTTCCGTCGCGATGCGCATCCGATGGCCATCCTGTGCGGCGTCGTCGGCGCGCTCAGCGCCTTCTATCATGACAGCACCGACATCACCGATCCGCAGCAGCGGATGATCGCCAGCCACCGGCTGATCGCGAAGATGCCGACGATCGCGGCGATGGCGTATAAATATTCGGTGGGGCAGCCCTTCGTCTATCCGCGCAACGATCTCAGCTACACCGCCAATTTCCTGCGCATGACCTTCTCGGTCCCGGCGGAGGAATATGTGGTCGATCCCGTGATCGAAGCGGCGATGGACAAGATCTTCATCCTGCACGCCGATCATGAGCAGAACGCATCCACCTCGACCGTCCGGCTCGCCGGTTCGTCGGGCGCCAATCCCTTTGCCTGCATTGCGGCCGGCATCGCCTGCCTCTGGGGTCCGGCGCATGGCGGCGCGAACGAGGCGGCGCTCAACATGCTGCGCGAAATCGGCACGCCCGATCGCATTCCGGAATATATCGCCCGCGCCAAGAACAAGGACGATCCGTTCCGCCTGATGGGCTTCGGCCACCGCGTGTACAAGAATTTCGATCCGCGCGCGAAGGTGCTGTCCAAGGCCGCGGGCGAAGTGCTCGACAAGCTCGGCCGCAACGATCCCGTGCTGGATACCGCGCGCGAACTGGAACGGATCGCGCTCGAAGATCCGTACTTCATCGACAAGAAGCTGTATCCGAACGTCGATTTCTACTCGGGCGTCATCCTGTCGGCCATTGGCTTCCCGACCACGATGTTCACCGTCCTCTTCGCGCTCGCCCGCACCACCGGCTGGGTCGCGCAGTGGAACGAGATGATCGCGGATCCGGAACAAAAGATCGGCCGCCCGCGCCAGCTCTACACCGGCGCGACGCAGCGCGATTATGTGCCGGTCGCCAGCCGCTAACGGCAGGCTTCGGCAGGATCGGGGACGTGCGGCCGGCAACCGCCGCACGTCTCACCCCGCCGGCAGGACCAGCATGAACCGCGCACCCTTGCCGACATCGGAATCGAGCAGGATGTCGCCCCCCATCGCGCGCGCCAGCCGCCGCGAGATATAAAGCCCCAGCCCGGTCCCGCCCGGCTCATGCGGATCGACCCGTTCGAACTTGCCGAACACGCGTTCCTGATCGTCCGGCGCGATGCCGATCCCCTGATCCGCCACCACCAGCCGCACCATATCCCCGTCCCGCTCGCCGCGGATCCACACCGTGCTCCCACGCGGCGCGTAGCGGACGGCATTGCCGATCAGATTGACCAGGATCTGCAACCCCCGCCCGAATTCCCCGCGCGCGGGCAACAGCCCTTCCTCCCCCGGCGCATCGATCCGCACCTCGGTCCGCGCCGCGCGCACCGTCAGCAGCCCGGCCGCACGCCGCGCAATATCACCCAGATCGATCGCTTCGTCCCGCGGCCGGAAGTCGCCCCGCTCGATCGCCTGCAAATCGACGAGGTCATCGACCAGCGACAGCAAATGCCGCCCCGCACTGGCAATATCGTCGGCATAGCCGGCATAATTGGCTTCCAGCGGCGCATCGCCGATCCGCATCGACTCGGCGTTGGAAATGATCCGGTCGATCGGCGCGCGCAGGGCGACACCCAGCCGTTCACCAAAAGCGGGATCGTTCGGAATCGATACGCCCACCTGCGCCGGATCCAGCATCCGCGCCGTGCCGGAGAAACCGGCAAAGTCGCCCCCCTCGTCGATCAGCGGGCGTCCGCGCAACCGCACTGGCCGTCCCGGATCGCCGTCCAGCAACGCATCCTGCCGTTCGAACACCGCGCGCTCGCCCATCGCGTCGATCAGCGGCAGCGATCCCGACGGCCCCGCCTGCAACGCGAACAGCCGTGTCATCGGTTGCCCCACCGCATCGCCATGCGCCGGTTCCAGCCGCGTCAGCCGCAAATGCCGGTCGGTTTCCCACCGCCAGTCCTCCGCCCCCCGGTGGAAATCCCGCTCGCGCCCGCCCTCGCCGGATCGGAACGGCGTGCGCGACACGGTTTCGGTCCAGCCCACGATCGACAGCGCGACCGCATCGCCATCCGGCGATGCCCGCACCCACAGGTCCAGATCCCGATCGCCATCGGCGGTATAGACGCCGCGCGACACCACGATGCCCAGCCGCCGCACCAGCCGCACCAGTCCGTTCAGTTGCGGCACCGCCAGCGGCCCGCCCACCACGCCGCCGGCGCGCAGGTTCAGCGCGGCCAATGCCGGATCGGCCGTGACCAGCCGGTCATCCGCCTCCACCAACCCGCGAATCGGTGCCTTCATCGCATCTGTCCCGTCATGATCGCGCCAGCCCGGCGTCGAGTTCGTGCAGCGCGGCGACATAGGCCGGCTCCAACCTGTGAAGATCGATCGCGGCATGGGCGGCCGTCGCGGGCAGCGCGTCATAGCCGCTGATGCGTTCGCCGATCCGTTCGACCGGCGTCGTCCCGTCCGGCCAGCGCAGCAGCAGCGCCGCGGCCGCCGGCCGCGCCAGCCCCGCCGCGCGCAGCAGCAGCACCAGCCCCGCCCCGTCCGGGTTCAGCACCATGTCCCACGCCGCCGGCATCCCGATCCCGACGCGCAGCGCGAGGCCCGCCACCGCGACCGCAATCTGCCCCTCCGCCGCCAGCGCGACGGTCGCATCGTCGTCCGCCAGCCCCGCATGGAGCATCGCGCGCGCCAGCAGCAGCGCGGCATCGTCCAGCCCGGGCTGCATCGCCATATCGGCCAGCATCGCCGCCGCCGCCGCCGCCAGCACGCGGTCGGTCGTTGCATCCGCACCGTCCGGTTGCCGGCCGATCCAGTGGCGGATCGCCGCCGCCACGCGCCACACCAGCCGTTGCCGCACCGCATCGGGCAGGTCGCTCACGTCCAGCGCCGGTTCCCCGAACGGTCCGAACCGCGCCGCCGCCAGGGTCGATACCATCCCCGCCGCCGCGGCAAGGTCACCGTCACGATGCGCCAGCATGTCGGCAAAAAGGGCATGGGCCACCAGCGCCGGATCCTGCGTTGCGGCGATCCGTGCCTGCGTCACCAGTCGATGTTCGTCCACCCGCCGGGCCAGCACCGCGACCAGTTCCGCATCCGCCAGCGTTCCTGCATATCCCAGCAAAGGCCGCGCGATCGGCACGGTCCTGTCACCCAGCGTCCGCAGCAGGTCCGCCGGCACCACCGGCTCCAGCCGCCGGCCCAGATCGCGCCGCAGCCGCCCCTCGATCGTGCGGACAAGATCATCCAGCATGGCGCGCATCCGCGTGCGCCGCGCCTCGTCGATCCGGAGGTCGTCGCCCCGCACCAGATCCCGCGCAAGCATCGCCAGCCGCATCCGCTCCGCCCGCGCGGCGCGCGCAGCATTGGCGGCCATGTCGGGGACGACATCCTGCGCGGCGTGCGAGTCAAGGGCGTAAGCGGGGATCACATCCCCGTCTTACGAACCCCGCGTTAATTCAGACTAAATGGCTCGGAACCGGAACTATTTGACGCAGTGCTTCCACGGCATCCGCCGGCACTTCGGTAATGACCTTCAGGCTTGTCGAAATCATCCCGATGATCGCAGCGCGCGGCCCTGTCCGCCAATCCGCGCTCGCATAAAAGGCGTCCTGCGAGGCCCTGAGATGGTCCGGATCGTCATAGGCGCGGACCAGAATATAGGCGTCGGGGTCATGCAGGGAATTGGCATAGGCGACCACATCCATCCCGGCCCTCCGATGAAGCGGAACGCTGACGTCGCGCATGATCCGATCGAACTCTGCGCCGGTGCCGGGCTTCAGCCTATAGATCAGCGTCTCAACGACCCTGTTCATGACGCGCTTCCCGATCTCGGCCCGCATTGCCCGCCGCCATGACGAACAGCGCCTGCGTCCGCACGAAGGAGACCAGCGCATACACCAGCGCGATCGGGATCGCAGTCGTCCATCCCGCCACCACCGCCACCGGCAGCATCGCCCATAGGATCGCATCACCATCCGCGATCCAGGGCGGCCCGCTTTCGTCGGACAGTCCGCTTAAGCCCTGCAGCGCCGATGCCGTAGCCGCGCCGGCCAGAATGGTCACGCCGGCCGCCAGCCGCGCGACGCCGCCAAATGGCCAGGCCAGCGCCAGCCAGGTCGCGGCCAGCATCGCGATCCGCGCGCGATCGATCCATTGCCCATGCCGGATCTCCGCCAGCCGCAACCGCGCCAGCCGGATCGAAACCGCCGCGACGGGTCCGGACAGCAGCGCCAGCGCGAACCCCGTCGCCGCCCAGCCACAGGCGGCCAGCACCGCCCCCAGCGCCGCCAGCACCGCCCCACCCGCTGCAACGGGCAAGGGATCCACCGCCTTGCGCGCCAGCCAGCCCGCGACCGGGCCATCGATCATCGCGAACAGCCAGCGCCGGGGCCAGCGGCGCGCCGGCACGCGCGATCCGCGCAACAATTGCCGGTCCAGCCCTTCCAGCGCCTGCGGGCGGAACGCGATCCGCGGTCGCCCGTCCGCCAGCGCATCACATTCCACGCGCCGCGCACCCGCCTGCACCGCCCGCCGCAACAGGGTCGATTGCGCGTCCCAGTCGCCCAACATTGCCGCAGTCGACCGTACCGCCGCACCGTCCAGCAGGCCCAGCCCGGCCCAGCGGCAGGATGCGTCGATCCGCTCATAGTCCGCCGTATCGGCCTGATCGGGCAGCGTCATCAACGCGGGCGGGGCGAGTGCGGCCAATGCATCCAGCATCGGCTGGTCCGCGACGCAGCCATCCGCGATCAGCAACAACCGTTCCTCGGGATGGAAACGATCGGCCGCATCACCGATCGTCCGCGCGACGTCGATGCTGATCCCGTCACGACGCAACCGGTCCAGCGCCGCGGTCAGCGCGGCCGGCATCCGTTCGACCAGCAGCACCAGATGCGTCGCCCCCGCACCCACCGCCTGCCGGACCTGATGTTCGATCACGGTCCGGCCGAGCAGGGGCAAGGTGGCGCGCAAGGCATCGCCGTCGCCCGTCGCCGTTTCGATCGCGATGAGGAGCGCTGCCAGCGCCAAGCCGTCTTCCTTCCGCCGCGCCGGGCAAAATCCCCGGCGCATCCCGATAGGCGGATAGACCCGACCTTGCCAAGCGTCCGCATCGGGCGGATTTCAGGCGGACGTCATCAATCGATCGCCGCGCGCACCGCCGCCAGCGCGTGCCGGTCGCCGGGCGGCGCGGCCACCGCCTGTTCCGCCGCCGCCATCAATTCGGTCGCGTCAAAGCTGGCGGCCAGTCCACGCAGCCGATACGCCGCGCGCGTCCACTCCGTCGCATGGTGCGCACGTTCGAGCGCGACAAGCTGCGCAGCCGCGCTTTCCGTAAACGCCATCCGCAATTCGCGGACCAGCGCCGGATCGTCACCAAGCGCCGCGGCCAGCGCCGCTTCCATATATCCGGGATCAAATGCCATGTCCCTCTGGCTAGCCGCATGGACCTTAAGCAAAGGTTACCGCCGCCTTCCCCCGCACCCGAAATCTGGTAGAGTCGCACCATGGCAATGGGGGCACGGTGGAACGCACCCCGCGACGGCAAGGTCGCGGCGGATGCGCAGGGCAATGCAGCGTCGGCGGATGCCGTCGGCGCGGACGGCGATCCCGCGTCCGCAGACGATGCGATCGCGGCGGACTTCGACGCGCCGGATGCGCCGCCCCGCGCGTGGGGCCGGATGATCCTCTCCGCCATTCCGATCCTGCTGGCGCTGGGCTGGCTTTCCTACGTCGCGCTGTCCGCCTTCGCCGTGGTGCCGCTGCCGCCGATCGAACTTTCGGGCGTCATGGCGATCGGGCTGGTCCCGCTCGCCGTCGCGCTGCTGCTCTATCTGGTCATTGCCCGTGGCGGCCATGGCGAGGCCCGCCGCTTCGCCCGCGTCGCCACCGTCATGCGGCAGGAAACCGACGCGCTCGAAGCCGCGCTCCACCGCATCGGCACCGCGATCGTCGATCAGAACCGGCTCTTGTCCGATCAGGCCGCGATACTCATGTCCCTGGGTGACGAGGCCGTTGCGCGGATCGGCACCTTGCAGGCCGGCTTCGCACGCGATGCCGCCACCTTCTCCGATCAGGGCCGCGCTTTGGCGCGCGCCACCGATGCCGCGCGCGTCGATCTCGGCGTCGTCATGGCGGACATGCCGCGCATCGATGCACAGGTCCGCGAACTGGCCGAGCGGCTCCGCACGACCGGGCTGGACGCGCATCAGCAGGCGGTGGCGCTCGATGCGCAGCTTGTCGCGCTCGCCACCCATGCGCGCGATGCCGATCAGGCGACCAGTGCCGCCGCCCAGCGCCTCGCCGCGCATCTCGCGCGGATCGAGGGCGTCAGCGACGTCGCGGCACAGCGCATCGATGCTGCCGGTGCGCGCATGGCCGCCACGGCGGACGAAACGCTCGATCAGGCGGCGCATGTGCTGGAAGATCTGCGTCAGGCGCTCGCGGCCGAGCAGGCCGCGCTCACCGCCATCACCACCGGCGCGCATCATCTGCTCGGCGCGGCCGGCGCAACGGCGTTGAACACCGTCCGCGCGCAACTCGATCTACTCGAATCCCGTCTGGCCGGCTTTGCCGATCGCGTCGGACGCGAAGGTGCTGCCGTCCATACGCTGACCGATACGCTCACAGCCGATCTCGATCATGCCGTCAGCCGGTTCGAAACGCTGGGGCAGGATGGCGGCGTCGTCACGCTCCGGCTGATGGAAACGCTGGACGAAGCGCGGCGTCAGGCCGATGCCGCCACCGCGTCGGTCGATGGCAATGGCGCGGCGGTCGATCGACTGCTCCAGCGCGCCGATCGCCTGACCCGCACGATGGACGTGATCGGAACTGCGTTGCAGGGCGCGGACTCGGTCTCCCACCGCATCGCCGCGCGCGTCGACCAGAGCCTGCCGGGGCTGGAGGATTTCGCCAATGTCGCGGGCCATGCCGGGGATGCGCTCGAACGCTCGGCCGAAGCGATCGAACGCAACCGTGCCGCGCTGGACGATCTGACGGCCGCGATCGGCCGCACCGATGCCGACACGCAGGCGCTGGTCGACGCCGCCACCCCCGCTCTGGTCGATGCCCTCCACCGCGTCCGCACCGCCGCCGATGACGCCGCCGGTCATGCCCGCGCCGCGCTGGATGCCATCGCACCCGATGCCGAAGCCCGGCTGGCGCAGTCCGGCGCGATGATCGTCGAGCGCATGGTCACGGCCGAGGTCGACCGCAATCTGGGCGCGCTCTCCACCGCCGCGGCGCGCGCCGCCGATGCCGCCGCCGCCGCGTCGGAACGGCTGGTCCACCAACTTGCGACGATCGCGGACACCACCTCCGCGGTCGAGGCACGCATCGCGGAGGTGCAGGCCGATGCCGAAGCCGCCGACACCGCCAATTTCTCGCACCGCGTCGCGCTCCTGATCGAATCGCTCAACTCCACCGCGATCGACGTCACCAAGATCCTGTCGAACGAGGTCGCCGACGACGCCTGGGCCGCCTATCTGCGCGGCGATCGCGGCGTCTTCACGCGCCGCGCCGTCCGGCTGCTCGATCATGGCGAGGCGCGCGCCATCGCCGGCCATTATGGAGCGGACCGCGATTTTCACGAACAGGTGAACCGCTACGTCCATGATTTCGAGGCGATGTTGCGCCGTGTCCTCGCCAGCCGCGACGGCACCTTGCTCGGCGTCACCCTCCTGTCCTCGGACATGGGCAAGCTCTACGTCGCGCTGGCGCAGGCGATCGAACGCCTGCGCACCTGATCCCGTCAGGGGTGGCGATGGCTGGTGAAGAAATCCAGATCGTCCGGCCCGATCCAGCCCTGCACATAATTGGCGTAATAGAGTCCGAACAGGATGGCGGACACGATCGTCGTCCACAGGCAGGTTCGCCCGAACGCGAACCGCGGCGGCGCGCTCTCCGCCTGCCCCGCCACCGCCACATCCGGCTCGGCGCTGGTCCGCAACCGGAAGGGCAGCACGAAGAAGAAGCAGAGCGACCAGAAGAGCGAGTAGATTGCGAGGATCGACGTGAATTTCATGACGCGCTCCCGATCCTACGCCTCACCGCACCCCCGCGGACGCGGGGGTCCAGTTTGATCCCGAACATCAACGCCCGATCAGGATCCCCGCCCCCGCGGGGATACGCAGAGGCAGGCAATATCCGCGGACACCTAGAACAAATCAGACCCGGATCACCGAAACATCCACCACCGGCTTCTTGCCGGTCCAGTCCGAAGCGGCACGCCGCACCGACAGCCGGATCTTCTCGTTCAGCCGCGCCGCATCACGCTGCCCGTTACGAGTCGCTTCCAGCACCGCGTCGCGCATCTCGACGATGAAGTCGTCGCGATCTTCCTCGACCGGCATCCCCTGGATCGTCACGCCCGGTTCGCCCACGACGCCGCCCTGTTTATTCAACGCGATGGCGACGGTGATGATCCCGTTCTGCGCGATCCGGCGACGCTCGTTCAGCGCCGCGCCGTCCGCTGGCAGGATCACATCGCCATCCAGGATCAGCCGCCCGACCTTCTCATGCCCGACCAGCGCCGGCCCGTTCGGGGCCAGCCGCAGCATCGTGCCATTGGTCTGCACCACGCCCTTGGCGATGCCGTTATCCACCGCAAAGCGCGCATGTTCGGCCAGATGGCGCATTTCGCCATGCACGGGCACGATGATCTCCGGCCGGATCCACTCATACATTTTCTGCAATTCGGGCCGTCCGGGATGGCCGGACACATGCACGAACGCCTCGCGATCCGTGACCAGATGCACGCCCTTCTGCGCCAGCCGGTTCTGGATGCGGCCGACCGCCACCTCGTTCCCCGGAATCTGGCGCGAGGAGAAGATGACCGTATCGCCCTGCGACAGCTTGATCTGGTGGCTGTTGCTCGCCACCCGCGCCAGTGCGGCACGATCCTCGCCCTGCCCGCCGGTCGCGATGATGAGCAGTTCGGACGGCGGCACGCGCATCGCCGCGTCGAAATCCAGCGTTTCGGGGAACCCCTTCATATAACCGGTCGCGCGCGCGACCTTCAGGATCCGGTCCAGCGAGCGTCCCGCCACGCACACCTTGCGGCCCGTCGCCACCGCGACCTCGCCCAGCGTCTGCACGCGCGCCGCGTTGGAGGCGAAGCTGGTCACCATCACCCGGCCCTTGGCCGCGCCCACGACCTCCATCAGCCCTTCACGCACATCCGCTTCGGAACCGGAGGCCTTCTCGTTGAACACATTGGTGGAATCGCACACCAAAGCGGTCACGCCCTTGTCGCCGATCGACCGGATCAGATCCGGGTTCGCCGGCTGCCCGACCAAAGGCTGCGCATCCAGCTTCCAGTCGCCGGTGTGGAAGACATTGCCAAATTTCGTCTGGATGAACAGGCCATTGGCCTCGGGGATGGAATGCGCCAGCGGCACGAACTGCACGCCGAACGGCCCGAGCTGCATCGATCCACCGACCGGAATGACAATCAGCCGGACCTTCTTCGAAAGCCCCTCTTCCTCCAGCTTGCCGCGGATCAGCCCCGCCGTGAACGGCGTGGCATAGATCGGCACGCCCAGATCGGCCGCCAGATAGGGGATCGCGCCGATATGATCCTCATGGCCATGCGTGATGACCAGCCCGACCAGATCCTTCGACCGCTTCTCGATGAATTCCAGATCGGGCAGGATCACGTCGATGCCGGGAAAATGCGGGTCGGCGAAGGTCAAACCCAGATCGACCATCAGCCATTTCCCCTGCGATCCGTACAGGTTCACGTTCATGCCGATCTCGCCCGACCCACCAAGGGCCAGGAACAACAACTCATTACCGGGTTTCGTCACGCGTGGTCTTCTCTCTTCAATATGCGCGTTCCGTCCGTCATCCCCTGTCTTGGGATCGACGGAGACGGGTGTGCGCGGTCAGTTGCGGCGCAGCCGCTCGTACATGAGGCCAAGGCCTTGAATCGTCAGATCGGGTTCGATCGCGTCGAACACCGAGGTATGCTGGTCGAACAGGGCCGCCAGTCCACCCGTTGCGATCACCTTGACCGGTCGCCCGATCTCGGTCCGCATCCGCGCGACCAGCCCCTCCATCATCGCGATATACCCCCAATAGATGCCGATCAGCATCTGATCTTCGGTATTGCGACCGATCAGGCTGCCCGTCGCCGGCGCGGCGATGGCGATGCGCGGCAATTTCGCCGCCGCCGCCACCAGCGCATCCAGCGACAGGTTGATACCGGGCGCGATGATCCCGCCCTTATACGCCCCGCCATAATCCACCACGTCGAACGTCGTCGCGGTGCCGAAATCGATGACGATCAGATCGCCCGGATGCAGCACATGCGCCGCGATCGTATTGACCGCGCGATCGCCGCCCACCGAACGCGGCTCATCCACGTCCAGCACGAACCCCCACTCGACCGGCGCCTGCCCCGCGACGAGCGCGGTGGTGCCGAAATATTTCTCCGCCAGCACCTGCAGATTATGCAGCGCCCGCGGCACGACGGTGCACAGGATCACCGCTTCCACATCGGTGCGGCTAAACCCTTCCATCGCCAGCAACTGATGCAGCCAAACCGCATATTCATCCGCGGTCCGGCGTGGATCGGTCGCGATCCGCCACCGCGTCACGATCCGCCGCCCGTCCAGCAGCGCGAACACGATATTGGTATTCCCGGCGTCGATCGCAAGCAGCATGGGTTCCACCTTAGCCGATCTTGCCCCCGGGGTGTACCGCTTTGATTCGTCCGCCCGCACGGTTTGCCGATCGGGACGATCGGGGGCGGAGGATCCCCCCAGCCCGCCGCCATCGTGACAGACCGCGACCATGGTCATCGCCCCCAAGAGACGCGCAGCCGGCAACCAACTAATCAGCGCATGACTCCGCAACGCCGACCGAAAGCGTCTTCAAGCCCTCGACGACGCAGCACTGCAAACGCTGTCCCCCGCCCAAGCCATCAACGACCGCCTCACGCCGATCGCCGCACATCGACGCACATCGACGCACAGCAACGTAAGACGTCCGCACCCCGACCATCGCTCGTCCAAAAACCCAAACCCGCCAGTCGCCGGTCGCCGGTCGCGAGCGTCTCGACCGCACACGCGCGCATCAATCGACCCCGAATGTCGCTCGCCGTGCAGGAGCGGTCCAAGCGGCAACGCCTCTCACCCAGCAGCATCGCGCGGCCGAACCGCGAAAGGTGACCGCGCCCCGCCCTGATATCAAGCACACGTCGCCTGCGGTTAGAGTCATTTTCGATCAGGTCTGACCGTTGAAATCGTCACCCCGGACTTGATCCGGGGTCCAGCTTTTCTTCTGCGCCGCGCGGACGAAGGACGCCGGATCCCGGATCAAGTCCGGGATGACGAACCGTTAACATGATCGAAACCGACTCCAGATCGTTCAACGGCGCTAGCCTTGTAGCCGCTGGTTGCGATCCTCTCAGCCGAACACGCGATCGCCAATCCAACCCGCATGTTGTTCACCGCCCTCGCATAGTCCGGGCAGCAAAGCGCCCCGCCGCGTCGCGTATCAGATCGCCAAAATTCGCCTGACGCCCGTTCCCATATCCGGAACACGTCGCCTGACCTCAGATACCGATCGTGCAACGGTGCCAGCCGCACAGCCACCGGCCAAATGCCTGTCAGCCGAACCTATGAGTAACAATCAGCCCCGCATGTCGCTCGGCAGCCCGGAACAGTCCGGGCGACACTTTTGACCCCGCCGCACGGCGGAGCGAAACGGCGAAACCCGACTGTTGCTTGTCCTCATATTAGGAGCACGTCGCAGACTCGGGATATTGATCGTCCAACAGAGCCGACTTCGCAGCCGCCGGGCGCGAGCATGTCAGGCGAATATGGCGGCGACAATTGCCCCCGCATGTCCTTGACCGCCCCCGCATAGTCCGGGCGGCGACGCCTTTGGCTCCGCCGGGCCACGCAATCGATCCGCGAAGTCGGCCCGCCAACCGTTTTCATATCCGGAACGCTTCGCCAAACCCCGGATACCGATCGCCCAACAGCGCAAACTTTACGATCGCCAGTCGCGAGCCTCTCGGCAACACCTGCCAACGGCAACCGACTCCGCATGTCGTTCGCCACCTCGGAATAAGCCCGGCAGGAACGCCCTTCGCTCTGCCATGTCGCCGGGCAGCTCAGCAAAACTTGTCTGAGACCCAAACTCCTATCCGGAAAGCACCGCCAGGCCGCAGCTTTCGCTCGCTCAAAGGCGCGAGCTACGTAGCCGTCGGCCGCGAGCCTGTCAGCCGAGCATGTCGTAACCGGTTGGCTCCGCACGAAACACACAGCAGCCGCGTAATCCGGACTTCAACCCCGCCGGGCTGCCCAACGGAACGGCAAATCCCACCTGCCGCCCGTCCTCATATCAGGAACACATCGCCGGCATGGACTGTCCGGACACCATTCACCGTCCGCAACATCAGACCGCCATCTGGGTCCAGCCCCTCGAACAGTCCATCCAGTACGTCAATGCCCGTGCGCACCTGCAATGCCGTCCCGACGGCATGGGCGCGCCGCAGCCATTCCGGCCGCAACCGCATCAGCCCCGTCTGTCGCCAAACCGTCAGCCACCGGGCGAAAATGTCCGCCAGCAAGGCAACCACCATCGCCGGTTCCGGCGCGTTGCCCGTCAACTCCGCAACGCTCACCGTGGCGCGATCTTCCAGAACAGGCGCAGAAGACAGGTTCACGCCGAACCCGGCCACGACCGCATCGTCCACCCGCTCCAGCAGGATGCCGGACAGTTTCGCGCCGTCCACGGTCAGATCGTTTGGCCATTTGATGCGCGCCGACATGCTAGGCGCCGCGACATCCAGCGCCTCGTGCAGCGCAACCGCCGCCACCAGCGCCAACGTAGGTGGTGGCGGATCGGACGGGCGTATCCTGACCAGCGTGGACGCCGAGACATTGCCCGGATCGGACGTCCACTGCCGCCCTTGCCGTCCACGCCCGGCCCGCTGCTGCCCGGCGCGGATCCAAAGCCCCTCGGCTTCTCCGGCGCGTGCCCGCGCCATCACGTCGTCATTGGTCGATCCGGTCTCCGCGACCGTCTCGATCCGAATACTCAGAACAACGCCTTCGCCGCGTTCAGCGAAAGGATGCCCAGCGGGCCGATCAGAAGATAGCCAAGCGGCGAGATCGCCACCGCCGCCACCGCAATCAGACCACCCTCGACCGGGCTGTCGGACTTGCCGAACGCCGCCGCCGGCTCGTCGAAGTACATCGTTTTGACGATCCGCAGATAATAATAAGCGCCGATCACCGAGGTCGCGATGCCGATCATCGCCAATGGCCACAGCCCGATATCGACGACGGCATCGAACACCAGGAATTTTGGCCAGAAGCCGAACAGCGGCGGAATGCCAGCGAGCGAGAACATGAACATGGCCATCGCCGCGGCCAGTCCCGGCCGCGTCCGCGACAGACCCGACAGGCTCGCGATCGTCTCAACCGGCTCGCCATGCGCATCGCGCATCTGGAGAACGACCAGGAACGACCCCAGCGTCATGATGACATAGACCGCCAGATAGGTGAGCACCGCCGAAATGCCGAGCGCCGTGCCAGGCACCAGCCCGAACAAGGCGAAGCCGACATTGTTGATCGACGAATAGGCCAGCAGCCGCTTGATATTGGTCTGCCCGATCGCCGCGACACCGCCGAGGATCGTCGACGCCAGCGCACAGAAGATCACGATCTGCCGCCAACTATCCGTCGCCGGCCCCATCGCCTCGACAGCAACGCGGAGCAGCAGGCCCATCGCGGCAACCTTCGGCGCGGATGCGAAGAAGGCGGTGACCGGCGTCGGCGCGCCCTCATAGACGTCCGGCGTCCACATGTGGAACGGGACCGCCGAAATCTTGAACGCCAGCCCGGCGAACACGAACACCAGACCGAACAGGCGTCCCAACTGCACCGCATGATCGGCCGGCACCGCGAACACCGCGGCAATGCCGCCGAAATCGGTCGTGCCGGTAAAACCATAGACCAGTGAAATGCCGTACAACAGGATGCCCGAGGCCAGCGCCCCGAGGACGAAATATTTCAGGCCCGCTTCCGCAGAACGCGTGTCGCGCCGCATGAACGATGCCAGCACATAGGCTGCGAGACTCTGAAGCTCCAGACCGACATAAAGCGTCAGCATGTCGCCCGCCGACACCATCATCCCCATGCCCACCGAAGAGAGCAGGATCAGCACCGGATATTCCGGACGCATCGACGCGCCGGTCGCGAAGAAGCGCGGTGCCACGATGATGGACACCGCGGCCGCCGCATAGATCAGCAACTTGCAGAAGGCCGCGAACGGATCAGCATGATACAGGCCGGCAAAACCGGTCCCGCCATGGCCCGCAGGCCCCAGCAGCAGGAAGGCCGCGCCGGTCAGCACCGCAACCGCGACGATGCTGATCGCCCGCGCGGCTTTATCACCGCCCCATGCGGACCAGAGCAGCAGCGCGATCGCGCCGATCGAAAGGGTCAGTTCGGGCGCGGTCAGCGCGATCGAGGACAAGGTCGACATCAATGCGCTCCGCCATGTTCGGCATTGGGGGCGGGGGAATGGGCAGCCGGGAGCAGGCGACCGGCCGTCGGCTGGGCGTCGCTCTTCGGCGCGGCGCGATCCAGACGGGTCAGCAGGAAGCCGACATCCTTCTGCATCGGCACCATGAAGCTCTGCGGATAGACGCCCATCCACAGCACGACGGCGGCGATCGGCACCAGCAACGCATATTCACGCGCCGACAAATCCTTCATCGCCATCACGTCGGGCTTGTTCAGCACGCCATAAACGACGCGCCGATACAGATAGAGCATATAGGCCGCGCCGAGGATGATCCCCGTGACCGCAACGAAGCCCGCCACGCTGCTGATCTGATAGACACCCAGCATGGCAAGGAATTCGCCCACGAACCCCGACGTGCCCGGCAACCCGACCGACGCCATCGTGAACAGCAGGAACAGAACCGCGTAGCCGGGCATATTCTGCGCAAGGCCACCATAACGGTCGATTTCCCGCGTGTGCAGGCGGTCATAGACGACGCCGACGCACAGGAAGAGCGCGCCCGAGACCAATCCGTGGCTCAGCATCACCATCAGGCTGCCTTCCAGCCCCTGACGATTGAACGCGAACAGTCCGAACGTCACGAACGACATATGCGCGACCGACGAATAGGCGATCAGCTTCTTCATGTCGTTCTGCACCAGCGCGACCAACGACGTGTAGACGATCGCCACCATGCTCAGGCCGAGCACCAGCCAGACAAGCTGCGCGGACGCCTCCGGAAACATCGGCAGCGAGAAGCGGATGAATCCGTAACCGCCCATCTTCAGCAGCACGCCGGCGAGGATCACCGAACCGGCGGTCGGAGCCTGAACGTGCGCGTCCGGCAACCAGGTATGCACCGGCCACATCGGCATCTTCACCGCGAAGGACGCGAAGAAGGCGAGGAACAGCCAGGTCTGCGCCTGAACCGGGAAGTCATAGGCCATCAGCGCCGGCACGGACGTCGTGCCCGCCTCGCGCGCCATCCACAACATCGCGACCAGCATCAACACCGATCCAAGCAGCGTGTAGAGGAAGAATTTATAGCTGGCATAGATCCGTTCCGCGCCGCCCCAGATGCCGATGATGAGATACATCGGGATCAGCCCGGCTTCGAAGAAGATGTAGAACAGGAACATGTCCTGCGCGCTGAACACGCCGATCATCAGCGTTTCCATCAGCAGGAACGCCGCCATATATTCCGGCACGCGCTTCTCGATCGCGACCCAGCTCGCCCCGATGCAGATGGGCATCAGGAACACCGACAGCATGATGAGCATCAGCGCGATGCCATCGATGCCCAGCGCCCAGGCGAACCGCCCGAAGGCCGGCGCATATTCGACATATTGCCACTGCGCGCCGCCTACGTCGAAGGACGACCAGAGCAGGATGCCCAGCACGAAATCGACCAGGGTCGCCAGCAGCGCGATCCAGCGCGCGGTCGCGGCCTTGGCAGCGCCCTCGCCGGGCAGCAAAAGGCATAGCACCGCCGCCACCGCAGGCACCGCGATCATGATGGAAAGGATGGGAAAACCGAGCACGTTCAATTCACCCCCGCCGTCGCCCGGCGCAGGGCCGGGGTTCGCGTTGCCAGTTCGGTCGAATGCGTGCGCATCACCGCGTCATCACCCAGGTCGTCGCCGCGGCAAGGCCGAGCAACATGACCAGCGCATAGGTATAGAGATAGCCCGACTGCAACCGCCGCGTCAGCACGCCGCCACCGACCACGAGCCGCGCCATCCCGTTCGGACCGAAGCGATCGATCGTCCCCTGATCGCCGCGCTTCCACAACATCCGTCCCAGCGCAAAGGCAGGCCGCACGAACAGGAAGGCGTAAAGCTCGTCAAAATACCATTTGTTGAGCAGGAAGGCGTAGAGACCGGAGAAGGTCGATGCGATCCGCGCGGGCAGCCCCGGATTGAGCACATAGGCCCAGAGCGCGAGCAGGAAACCGATCGCCATCGCGACGGTCGCCGACAGCTTCACCCACGCCGGGACACCGTGCATCGCGTGCATCAGATGCTCGTTGAAGGCGAGACTGCCGCGCCAGAAGGCGCCGCCCTCTTCCGCGCCGATGAACGGCGCATGGAACAGGAAGCCTGCGAATACCGCACCCAAAGTCAGCACGACCAGCGGCACCAGCATCGGCAGGGGACTTTCATGCGGATGATAACCCGCCGTCCCCGTCTTTACCTGATGTGCGCCCGCAGCGTGGGCGTCGGGCGAATGGCCTGCATCTTCGTCCGCCGGTGCATCATGCGCGTCCTGCGCGTGGGCGTGATGATCGTCATGCCCATGGCCATGCGCGTCGTGCACCGCATGTTGGATATGCTCCGACCCGGCCCAGCGCGGCGCGCCGAAGAAGGTCAGGAACAGCAGCCGCCACGAATAGAAGCTAGTCAGCAAGGCCGCGAACACACCGATCCCGAACGCGACCTGCCCCGCATTGGTGCCCGATGCGAACGTCGCCTCGATGATCGCATCCTTCGAATAGAAGCCTGCGAAGCCGAACACGTCCGCAATCCCGACCCCGGTGATCGCCAGCGTGCCCGCCATCATCGCCCAGAAGGTCAGCGGAATGGATTTCCGCAGCCCGCCATAGAAACGCATATCCTGTTCATGATGCATCGCGTGGATCACCGACCCAGCGCCCAGGAACAGCAGCGCTTTGAAGAAGGCGTGCGTGAACAGATGGAACATCGCCGCGCCATAGGCGCCGACGCCGGCGGCGAAGAACATGTAGCCGAGCTGCGAACAGGTCGAATAGGCGATCACGCGCTTGATGTCGGTCTGCACCAGCCCGACCGTCGCCGCGAACAAGGCGGTCGCCGCGCCGACATAGGTCACCACCGTCAAGGCGGTTGGGGACACTTCGAACATCGGCGAGAGGCGGCACACCATGAACACGCCCGCAGTCACCATCGTCGCGGCATGGATCAGCGCCGACACCGGGGTCGGCCCCTCCATCGCGTCGGGTAGCCAGGTGTGGAGACCCAACTGCGCGGACTTGCCCATCGCGCCGACGAACAGCAGCAGGCACAGCACCGTCATCGTATCGAAACGGCCGCCGAGAAAGCCGATCGTCGAGCCGGCCATCCCGGGCGCCGCCGCGAGGATCGCGGGGATCGACACCGTGCCGAAGACGAGGAAGGTGCCGAAGATGCCGAGCGAGAAACCGAAATCGCCGACACGGTTGACGACGAATGCCTTGATCGCCGCCGCATTCGCGCTGGGCTTCTTGTACCAGAAACCGATCAGCAGATAGGAAGCGAGACCGACGCCTTCCCAGCCGAAGAACATCTGGATCAGATTGTCCGACGTCACCAGCATGAGCATCGCGAAGGTGAACAGCGACAGATAGGCGAAGAAGCGCGGCTGATCCGGATCTTCCGCCATATAGCCCCAGCTATAGAGATGGACGAGCGCGGACACCGACGTAATCACGACCAGCATGACCGCGGTCAGCGCATCCACGCGCAGGGCCCAGTCGACGGACAGCGCGCCCGACCGGATGAATGGCAGCACGGTTTCGACATGCGCCGTCTGCGATCCACCCAGAAAGCCAAGGAAGATCGGCCAAGCCAGCGCGCAGGATGCGAACAGCCCCGCAGTGGTGATGAGTTTCGACGGCACTGCGCCGATCATCCGCTGACCGAGGCCCGCGATGACGGCCGCCAGCAGCGGCAGGAAAACGATCAAGGTAATCACGTCCCGAATTACCCCTTCATCCGGTTGACGTCGTCAACCAGGATCGTGCCGCGTCCGCGGAAATAAATGACCAGGATGGCCAGCCCGATCGCGGATTCGCCGGCCGCGACGGTCAGCACGAACATCGCGAACACCTGCCCCACCAGATCGCCGAGATAGGCGGAAAAGGCGACGAGGTTGATGTTGACGCTGAGCAGGATCAGTTCGATCGCCATCAGGATGATGATGATATTCTTCCGGTTCAGGAAGATGCCGAACACCCCCATCACGAACAGGATGGCCGAAACCACCAGGTAATGCTGCACCCCGATCACAGCGTCACTCCCTTGCCCGATGGCTGATCGACCACATTGCGGACCGCGTCCTGCGGCCGGCGCTGATTCTGATGGCGGATATTCTGCGCACGCACGCCACCCCGCGTCCGGTGCGTCAACACGATCGCGCCGATCATCGCGACCAGCAGGACCAACCCCGCCGCCTCGAAGATGTAGAGATAGCGCGTATAGAGCAGGACACCCAACGCCTGGATGTTGGACATGCCTTCCGGCGTGGGCGACGTCGCCGCGCCCAGCCCGATCCCGCCCGCGCTCCATGCGCCGACCGCGAAGATGATCTCCGCCGCCAGCACCACGACGAGCAGCACGCCGAACGGCAGATAGCGCCCGAAGCCGGCCCGGACTTCCGAAAAGTCGATGTCGAGCATCATGACGACGAACAGGAACAGCACCGCGACCGCCCCGACATAGACGATGACGAGCAGCATCGCGATGAACTCGGCCCCCACCAGCACCATCAGCCCCGCGGCGTTGAAGAACGCCAGGATGAGCCACAGCACCGAATGCACCGGATTGCGCGCGACGATGGTCAGCGCCCCGGAGGCGATGACAATCGTGGCGAACAGATAGAAGGCGATCGTCTGGATCAAAGCGAAACGGTCCTCAAACCGGTGGTCGTCGGGCGGACATCCCGTCCCGGATCGGGACGACATGCCGGTGTCGGGCGGGGCTTAGCGATAGGGCGCATCGGCGGCAAGGTTCGCGGCGATCGCGCGCTCCCAGCGATCGCCATTGGCGAGCAGCTTGGCCTTGTCGTAGATCAGTTCCTCACGCGTTTCCGTCGAATATTCCAGATTCGGACCTTCGACGACCGCGTCGACCGGGCAGGCTTCCTGGCACAGGCCGCAGAAGATGCACTTGGTCATGTCGATGTCGTAGCGCGTCGTGCGGCGGCTGCCGTCGTCGCGCGGTTCGGCCTCGATCGTGATCGCCTGCGCCGGGCACACCGCCTCGCACAGCTTGCACGCGATGCAGCGCTCTTCCCCGTTGGGATAGCGCCGCAGCACATGCTCGCCACGGAACCGCGGCGACAGTGGGTTCTTCTCATAGGGATAGTTGATCGTCGCCTTGGGCTTGAAGAAGTACTTCAAGGTCAGGGCATGCGCCTTCACAAACTCCCAGAGCGTGAAGGACTTGATGAAATAGGCGACGCCCATCAGCTATACCTTGTCAGCATGAGGTATCCCGAGACGAGGAACACCCAGATCAACGAGACGGGCAGGAAGATCTTCCAGCCCAGCCGCATCAGCTGGTCGTAACGGTAACGCGGCACCGTTGCCTTCACCCAGCTGAAGACGAAGAAGAAGAACAGGATCTTGCCGAACAGCCACAGGATGCCGGGCACCATGTAGAGCGGCGCCCAGTCGACGGGCGGCAACCACCCACCCCAGAAGAGCGTGGCGTTCAGCGCGCACATCAGCAGCACATTGCCATATTCGCCGAGCCAGAAGAGCGCGAAGCTCATCGACGAATATTCGGTCTGGTAACCGGCGACCAGCTCGCTCTCCGCCTCGGTCAAATCGAACGGCGCACGCGCGGTTTCGGCCATGGACGAGATCAGGAACATCACCGACATCGGGAACAGCAACGGGTTGAATGCGAACGCATTGATGAAGCCGAAGATATGCGCGCGCTGCGCATCGACGATGCCGCCCATGTTGAACGTGCCGGCCCACAGCACGACCGAGATCAGGATGAACCCGATCGACACTTCGTAGCTGACCATCTGCGCGGCAGCGCGGAGCGCGGAGTAGAAGGGATATTTCGAGTTGGACGCCCAACCCGCCATGATGATGCCGTACACGCCCAGAGACGACGCCGCGAGAATATAGAGCAGCCCGACATTGATGTCGGCCAGCACCATTTCCGGCCCGAACGGGATGACCGCCCAGGCGATCAACGCGACGGTGAAGGTCAGGATCGGCGCGATCAGGAACAGGCCCCGATTCGCCGACGACGGAATGATCGTCTCCTTCAGGAAGACCTTCAGGCCGTCCGCGAAGGATTGCAGCAAACCGAACGGACCGACGACATTGGGACCACGGCGCAGCGCCATCGCTGCCCAGATCTTGCGATCGGCATAGATGATCATCGCGACCGAGAGCATCAACGGAAGCGCGATCAACAGGATGCCCGCGATCGTCGCAACCAGCCAGCCGGCATTATAGCCCATGCCCAGCGTGTTGGCGAAAAAGTCGGTCATTCCGCCGCCTCCGCATAGACGTTGCCATGGATGATCTCATCCGAACAGCGCTGCATCGTCGGGCTGGCCCGGCAGATGGCGTTGGTCAGGTAGAAATCCGAAATCGGCAGCCCGAACGTCCCGGACACCGGGATGGAGGGCAATGTCGGCACGCTCCACGGATAGCCCGCCAACCCCTGCACGCCGAGTGCCGGCACTTCGGCGATCATCGCCATGCGCAAAGCATCGATCGTGTCGAACGGCAGCTTATGCCCCAGCGTGTCGGACAAGGCCCGGAAGATGCTCCAGTCGTCACGCGCATCGCCCGGTGCGAACACCGCACGCTCGCCGCGCTGCACCCGGCCTTCCAGGTTGACCCACGTCCCCGATTTTTCGGCATAGGCCGCACCCGGCAACACGATATCCGCCACCGCTGCGCCCTTGTCGCCATGATGACCGACATAGACCTTGGTGGCCCCGACGAACGCACCGAAATCGACTTCGTCCGCACCCAGCAGGAACAGCAGCTTCGGCGCCTTCGCCGCCACCGCCGCGATGCCGCCATCCTGCGCGTAGCCCAGCATCAGCCCGGCCATGCGCGATGCCGCCATGTGCAGGACGTTATAGCCGTTCCAGCCATCGCGGATCAGGCCGAACGTCTCGACCAGCGCCAGCGTCGCCGCCTGCACGCCGTCGATCTTCAATGCGCCGCCACCGACGATCACCGCCGGCTTCGCCGCCGCGCCGAACGCCTCGGTCACCGCCTGCGGCAGATCACCGAGCAGGCCGGCATCATTGCCCAGCCATGTCACCGGATAGGTCAGGTCGATCGGTTCGCCGATCGCGAAGACCTTCGCGCCGCGCTTCACCGCCTTGCGAATGCGCGTATTGACCAACGGCGCTTCCCAGCGCGGATTGGTGCCGACCAGCAGGATGGCATCCGCCGTCTCGATGCCCGCGATCGTGGTGTTGAAATTCACCGCCGCGATGCTCGACACATCATAGGCCAGACCGGTCTGACGACCTTCGAGCAGATCGGAACCAAGCGACCGCAGCAGCGCCTTGGCCGCATACATCGTCTCGGCATCGACCAGATCGCCCGCGATCGCCGCGACCGACGATCCCGCCGCATCCGCCGCCGCCTTCACGGCGACAAACGCATCCGCCCAGCTCGCCTTCACCAGCTTGCCGTCACGCCGGACATAGGGCGAATCGAGCCGCCGCCGGACCAGACCATCGACCGCATGCCGCGTCTTGTCCGAGGCCCATTCCTCGTTCACATCCTCGTTCAGCCGCGGCAGTGCGCGCAGCACCTGCCGGCCACGGCTGTCGAGCCGGATGTTCGTGCCGACCGCATCCATCACGTCGATGGCATAGGTCTTGCGCAGCTCCCACGGCCGCGCCTCGAATGCGTAGGGCTTGGACGTCAGCGCGCCGACCGGGCACAGATCGACCACATTGCCGGACAATTCGCTGGTCGCGGCATGTTCCAGATAGGTCGTGATCTGCATATTCTCGCCGCGGCCGATCGCGCCGATCTCCTCGACGCCCGCCACTTCCTGCGCGAACCGCACGCAACGCGTGCACTGGATGCAGCGCGTCATGACCGTCTTGACGATCGGCCCCATATATTTCTCGGTGACCGCGCGCTTATTCTCGTCATAGCGGCTCTGCCCACGGCCATAGGCGACGGACTGGTCCTGCAAATCGCATTCGCCGCCCTGATCGCAGATCGGGCAATCGAGCGGATGGTTGATGAGGAGAAACTCCATCACCCCCTCACGCGCCTTCTTCACCTTCTCGCTGGTGGTGAAGACTTCCATCTTGTCCGCGGCCGGCAAGGCGCAGGATGCCTGCGGCTTGGGCGGGCCGGGCTTCACTTCGACGAGGCACATCCGGCAATTGCCGGCGATGCTCAGCCGTTCATGATAACAGAAACGCGGAATCTCCTTCCCCGCGGCCTCGCAGGCCTGGAGCACGGTCGCCCCGGCAGGGACTTCCACTTCGATCCCGTCGACGGTGAGAATGGGCATCTATTTACTCCGCCGCGACCGCGTAGGGCGCGGCCCCGTTCTTCTCGATGATCCGGCGTTCGATTTCCGGGCGGAAATGCTTGATGAGGCCCTGGATCGGCCAGGCCGCGGCATCACCGAGCGCGCAGATGGTGTGGCCCTCGATCTGCCGGGTCACTTCCTCCAGCATGTCGATCTCGCCAATCTCCGCATTGCCTTCGCGCAGCCGCTCCATCACGCGCCACATCCAGCCCGTGCCCTCGCGGCACGGCGTGCACTGGCCGCAGCTTTCATGCTTGTAGAAATAGCTGATCCGGCTGATCGCGCGCACGATGTCGGTCGACTTGTCCATGACGATGATCGCCGCGGTGCCGAGGCCCGAGCCGACTTCGCGCAGGCCGTCGAAATCCATCGGCGCATCAATGATCTGCGCGGCCGGCACCAACGGCACCGACGATCCACCGGGGATGACCGCCAGCAGATTGTCCCAGCCGCCACGGATCCCGCCCGCATGGGTTTCGATCAGTTCGCGGAACGACACGCCCATCGCATCCTCGACCACGCAGGGCCGGTTCACATGGCCACTGATCTGGAACAGCTTGGTGCCCTGATTCTTGTCGCGGCCGATGCCGGCGAACCATTCCGCTCCACGCCGCAGGATCGTCGGCGCGACCGCAATCGACTCGACATTGTTCACCGTCGTCGGGCAGCCATAGAGACCCACGCCCGCCGGGAAAGGCGGCTTCAGCCGCGGCTGGCCCTTCTTGCCTTCGAGGCTTTCCAGCATCGCCGTCTCTTCGCCGCAAATATAGGCGCCGGCGCCGCGATGGACGAACACATCGAAATCATAGCCCGACCCGCAGGCATTCTTGCCGATGAAGCCGCGGTCATAGGCCTGCTGCACGGCGGCGAACAGTGTCTCCGCCTCGCGGATATATTCCCCGCGAATATAGATATAGGCCGCCCGCGCGCGCATCGCATAGCCCGCGACCAGCGCACCCTCGATCAGCTTGTGCGGATCGTGGCGGATGATCTCGCGGTCCTTGCAGGAACCGGGTTCGGATTCGTCGGCGTTGATGACCAGGAAGCTCGGCTTCCCGTTCTTCGATTCCTTGGGCATGAACGACCATTTCATGCCGGTCGGGAACCCCGCGCCGCCACGCCCGCGCAGCCCCGAAGCCTTGATCGCATCGATGATGCCATCCTGCCCGCGCGCCATCAGGCCCTTGGTATCATCCCAGTCGCCACGCCGGATCGCGGCATCAATGCCCCAATCCTGCTGCCCGTACAGGTTCGTGAAGATGCGATTCTTGTCGTCAAGCATCGTCGCGTCCCTTCATGCTCGCCCCGCTCATGCATCGGCCCCCTGATAGACGTGCAGCGTCGTGCGCTCGCCTTCCGGAGCCGAGGCCATCCGGCCGATCTGCGATCCCGCCTTCGGCGTCTGCCCGCTGGCCAGCGCCTCCAGAATCGCCGACATGCTGTCGAACGTCAGGTCTTCGTAATTATCGTCGTTGATCTGCACCATCGGCGCATTGGCGCAGGTGCCCATGCATTCGACCTCGGTCAGCGTGAACAGGCCATCCGGCGTGGTGTGTCCCTTGGAAAGCCCGCGATTCTGGCAGGCCGCCATCACATCGTCCGATCCGCGCAACATGCACGGCGTCGTCCCGCACACCTGCACGTGATAGCGCCCGACCGGCGCCATATTGTACATGGTGTAGAAGGTGACGACTTCGTAGGCGCGGATATAGGGCATGTTCACCTGCGCGGCGACATATTCGATCACCGGCACCGGCAACCAGCCCTGCGTCTGCGTTTCCGCCCCCACCTGACGCTGCGCCAGATCGAGCAGCGGCATCACCGCACTATGCTCGCGTCCTGCCGGATAGCGCGCGATGATGGCGCGGGCTTGTTCGGCATTCGCCTCGGTCCAGGCGAACCCGCCCCAGCGGGCGCGCGTCTCGGCTTCGTCGGGGATATGGGCTGCGTCAGCCATTACTTCACGAACTCCACCCGCGCGATGCGGTCCTCGTCGAACGTATAGATCGAAATCACTTCGAACGATGCCACGTCCGCGGCGCGATGCACCACTTCATGCAACACGACATGGTCGCCCAAGGCATAGGATGCGGCGATCTCGGCACGATTTTGCGGAAATTCCGCAAAGGTCGTGGCATTGCCGTCCCGCACGGCATCGCGTCCGGCCCGCAACACGTCCCCGCGATACAGCGCCTCGCAGCCATCGGCCGCGAAGAAAGCCGCATAGCCGTCCGCATCCTGCGCATTATAGCGTGCGATCGCCTGCTCGACGATCGCGATCCGCTCCGCGCCCGTCACCGGTCGCACTCCCCGAACACAATGTCGGCCGCGCCCAGCACCGCGGTCGTATCCGCAAGCATATGGCCCTTCATCATGAAGTCCATCGCCTGCAAATGGCTGAACGCAGTAGGCCGGATCTTGCAGCGATAGGGCTTGTTCGAGCCGTCGGCGACCAGATACACGCCGAATTCGCCCTTGGGGCTTTCGGTCGCGACATAAACGTCGCCCGCCGGGACATGGAAGCCCTCGGTATACAGCTTGAAGTGATGAATCATCGATTCCATCGACTGCTTCATGTCGGCACGCTTGGGCGGCACCACCTTGCGGTCGAGCGAGGCGATCGGCCCTTCCGGCATGTCGCGCAGGCACTGACGGATGATGCGCAGCGACTGCCGGACCTCCTCCACCCGGACCATGAACCGGTCATAGCAATCGCCGCGCGTCCCCACCGGCACGTCGAATTCCATCCGGTCATACACGTCATAGGGCTGCGACTTGCGCAGATCCCACGGAATGCCCGCTGCACGGATCATTGGGCCGGAGAAACCCCAGGCGATGGCATCGTCGCGGCTGACCGTCGCGATGTCGACATTGCGCTGCTTGAAGATGCGATTGTCCGCGACGAGGCTGATCGCATCCTCGAACAATTTCGGGAAGCGGTCGTCCACCCAGTCGCCGATATCGGTCAGCAGCTTCAGCGGCACATCCTGATGCACGCCGCCCGGCCGGAACCATGCCGCATGCATCCGCGCGCCGGACGCCCGCTCGAAGAAGCCGTAGGTATCCTCGCGCAGTTCGAACAGCCACAGGTTCGGCGTCATCGCGCCCACATCCATCACATGCGAACCGAGGTTCAGCATATGGTTGGAAATGCGCGTAATCTCCGCGAACAGCACGCGCAGATATTGCGCCCGCAACGGCACTTCCAGACCCAGCAGCTTTTCGATCGCCAGGACGTAGCTATGCTCCATGCACAAAGGCGAGCAATAGTCGAGCCGGTCGAAATAGGGCAAAGCCTGCAAATAGGTCTTATATTCGATCAGCTTCTCGGTGCCGCGATGCAGCAGCCCGACATGCGGATCGACCCGTTCGACGATCTCGCCGTCCAGTTCCATCACCAGACGCAGCACGCCGTGCGCGGCGGGATGCTGCGGACCGAAATTGATCGTGTAATTCTGGATCTCGACATCGCCGACGCTCGGGTCGGCGGGCGTGAGATAGGCCTCGCGGTCCTCGACCTCATATTGCGGATCGGCCACGGCCACCGGATCGATCATCGCTTCACCTCGTCTGCCTTCAGCGGCGTCGGCGCGCCCTTGGCTTCCGGCACCTTCTCGTCGCCGGGCAGCACATATTCGCCGCCTTCCCACGGGCTGGTGAAATCGAAGCTGCGGAAATCCTGCGCCAGCTTCACCGGCTCATAGACGACGCGCTTCTCTTCCTCGGAATAACGCAGCTCGACATAGCCGGTCTGCGGAAAATCCTTGCGCAGCGGATGCCCGCGGAAGCCATAGTCGGTCAGGATGCGGCGCAGATCGGCATTGCCTTCGAACAGCACGCCGTACAGGTCGAACACTTCGCGCTCCAGCCAGCCTGCGACCGGCCACAGCCCCGTGACGGACGGCACCGGCTTGCGATCGTCGGTCTGCACATGCACGCGGATGCGGTGGTTGCGCGTCAGCGACAGCAGGCAATAGACGACCTCGAACCGGTCCTCGCGCGCCGGATAATCGACGCCGGCGATTTCCATCAGCTGCTGATACTGCATCTGCCCGCGCAGGATGCGCAGGACATCGACCAGCGCTTCGCGACGCACGTGCAGCGCGATCTCGCCGACGGCCTCGACCGCGTCGATCAGCATGTCGCCCAGCGCGGCCTGCGCCTCGGCGACGATGCCTTCGTTCGATGCATAGCGGGGATAGGTCAGGGTGGTCACCGCTCGATCGTCCCGGCCCGGCGGATCTTCCGCTGCAACTGCATGATTCCGTACAACAGGGCTTCCGCGGTCGGCGGGCAACCCGGGACATAGATGTCCACCGGCACGATCCGGTCGCACCCGCGCACCACGGAATAGCTGTAATGATAATAGCCGCCGCCATTGGCGCAGCTACCCATCGAGATGACGTAGCGCGGTTCCGACATCTGGTCGTACACGCGGCGCAACGCCGGGGCCATCTTGTTGCACAGCGTGCCGGCAACGATCATCACGTCCGACTGGCGTGGGCTGGCGCGCGGCGCGGCACCGAAGCGCTCCAGATCGTAGCGCGGCATGTTGACGTGGATCATCTCCACCGCGCAGCAGGCCAGACCGAAGGTCATCCACCACAGCGATCCGGTGCGCGCCCAGGTGAACAGGTCTTCGGTCGACGTGACCAGAAAACCCTTGTCCTGCACTTCGGCCGACAGATCATCGAAGAAGGCGCGATCCGGCTCCGTTCCCGGCGCGGGGATGGCGCGTGCGAGTTCTACTCCCAATCGAGTGCTCCCTTCTTCCAGGCATAGGCATAGCCCAGCCCCAGTTCGGCCAGGAAGATCATCATCGCGGCCCAGCCGGCAAACCCGACTCCGCCCAGCGCCACCGCCCACGGAAACAGGAAGGCCGCTTCCAGATCGAAGATGATGAACAGGATGGCCACCAGATAGAATCGCACGTCGAACTGCGACCGGCTATCCTCGAACGCGGGAAAGCCGCATTCATATTCCGCTAGCTTGTCAGCATAGGGCTTGGACGCGCCGGTGAATTTCGACACCAGCATCGGCAACAGCACGAACGCCGTCGACAAAAGCATGGCAACGCCCAGAAACAACAGGATCGGCAGATAGCCGGCGGCGACGGACGCCATGAAACTTCTCCGCTTGGTGCCCCTGAACGGGACGATCTTCACCGGCGGCTATTAGGCTTCGCAGGTGCGGCAGGCAAGGACCGGGGGGCGTGAGAATGACTCGCAAGTCCGCGACGCCATCACGCGGTCCATAAGCCCTCTCCTCCTTGGGGGAGAGGGTACGGTGAGGGGGTCGCGAGGGAAAAACGAAACGCGTTCACAAAGCCCCAACCACCCCCTCACCCCGCCCCTCCCCCAAGGGGAGAGGGGGAAGAAGAAAGAGAGAATCAGACCCGCAGCGCGCCCGCCACCAGCTTGTGCAACCGCGAATGCAGCCCGTCATTCGCCGCCAGAAACTCGTTCCGCTCCATCGCGCGGTCGCCACCGCGGAAATCGGTCACGAATCCACCGGCTTCCCGCACCAGCAGCACGCCCGCCGCCACGTCCCACGGCTTCAGATTGCTTTCCCAATAGGCATCGAACCGACCGGCCGCGACCCATGCCAGATCGAGCGATGCCGCGCCGAAGCGGCGAATGCCCGCCACTTCCGGCCCCACCGCGTCATAGATCTTCCGCCACTGGTTGAAATCGCCATGCCCGGCAAAGGGAATGCCCGTCGCGATCAGCGACTCGGTCAGCTCGCGCCGGCTCGACACGCGCAGCCGGCGATCGTGCAGCCACGCGCCCCGGCCCTTCTCGGCCCAGAAGCTCTCGTCGGTCAGCGGCTGATAGACCAGCCCCTGCGTGATCTCGCTGCGCCCGCCCGGCTTCGGCTCTTCCACCGCGATCGAGATCGCGAAATGCGGCAGGCCGTGGAGGAAGTTGGTCGTGCCATCCAGCGGATCGACGATCCAGCGCGGCTTGGTCGGATCGCCTTCGACGACGCCGCCTTCCTCGCCCAGAAAGCCCCAGTCGGGCCGCGCGCGCTTCAACTCTTCATACAGCGTCTGCTCCGCCTGCCGGTCGGCCTGGCTGACGAAATCGGCCGGCCCCTTGCGGCTGACCTGCAATTCCTGCGTCTCGTTGAAATCGCGCCGCAACCGCGGAGCCGCCTTGCGCGCTGCGCGCTCCATGACGGTGATGAGGCCGGACTGGGCTGCCATGATCTTCTTCTTTCTCCCCTCCCGTCGCGCGGGAGAGGCAGGGTTGGGCGCGCGGCCCCGAATGATGAATGTGGACGATACGCCCCCGCCTGCCCCGCCCGCAAACGCGGGAGCAGGCGCGGCGGTCAGTCGGCGCGCTTCACATAGGTCTGCTCATAGACGTCGACCACGATTCGCGTGCCCGCGCCGATATGCGGCGGCACCATCACGCGCACGCCATTTTCCAGCACGGCGGGCTTGTAGGAGGACGACGCCGTCTGCCCCTTCACCACCGCATCCGCCTCGACGATCATCGCCTCGACCGTATCGGGCAGCTGCACCGAGATCGGCCGTTCGTCGTACAATTCCATGACGACATCCATGCCGTCCTGCAGGAACGCCGCCGCATCGCCGAGAATGCCGCGATCAAGCTGCACCTGGTCATAGTTCAGCTTGTCCATGAAGGTCAGCGCATCGCCATCAGCGAACAGGAACTGGAAATCCTTCGTATCCAGCCGCACCCGCTCGACGGTTTCGGCCGACCGGAAACGGACATTGTTCTTCCGCCCGTCGATCAGGTTCTTCAGCTCGACCTGCATATAGGCCCCGCCCTTGCCCGGCTGGGTATGCTGGATCTTGACCGCGCGCCACAGCCCGCCTTCATATTCGATGATGTTGCCGGGACGGATGTCCACGCCGCTGATCTTCACGGGGATCCTCACAATATTCTGAAAGAGCAGCGGCGGCATCTAGCTTAGCCGGCCCCCGCACTCAAGCCATGCCGGTGCCGCCGCCCGCTCAGCGTCCCGTCAGCAGCGGATAGGGGTTCAGCGCCCGCCCCTGATGCCATGCCTCGCCCGGCGCCATCGCCCTTATCTCGAAATGCAGATGCGGACCGGCGGGATCGGCATTGCCACTATAGCCCACCGTCCCGATCGCCGCGCCGCGCGCCACAACTTCCCCTTCCGCCAGTCCGGGCGCGTAGCCGTCCAGATGCGCATAATAGCTGATCCAGCGCCCATCCTCCGACCGGACATAGACGGTATGCCCGCCCGCGCCGCTTTCGAAGATTTTCTCCACCCGCCCGGGCATCGCTGCCACCACCGGCGTCCCGCGCGCGGCCATGATGTCCAGCGCACCATGCACATGCCCCGTCCGCGCATCGCCGAATGTGTCGATCAGATCGGCGGCCCGCACGCCCGCCACGGGAATGGCAAGACCGGTGGGCGCGATCGCGGTTTCCACCGGCTGCGGGATAGGCGCAACTTCAGGCTTCGGCGTGCCGTTCCCGAACCGCACCATCGACGCGATCGCGATCCCCGCCAGAATCAGCAGCGCGACGATCGCCTTCCCGAACCTGTTCATATCCCCCCTTCCATGCGTCATGTCCCCCGGCGCAGGCCGGGGCGTGGGCACAAAAGCTTCCCCAAGGCCCCGGCCTGCGCCGGGGCCTTGTCGCTCAAATGTCGCCCGGATCAGGCCTGGAAGTGCGCCGGCGTCCCCGGCTTCACCATCAGCGACAGCCGCGCCGCATCCCAGTTGGTCAGCCGGATGCAGCCATGGCTTTCCGCACGGCCAATCTGCTCCGGATGCGGCGTCCCGTGAATGCCATAATGGGGCTTGGACAGATCCAGCCAGATCACGCCCACCGGTCCGTTCGGCCCCGGCGGCAGCAACTGCTTGCGATCCTTGTCGTTCGCATCCCAGAACAGGTCGGGATTATAATGGAAGGGCGGATTATAGGCCGCACCCTGGATCTTCCAGTCGCCCAACGGCAGCGGATCATGCTGGCTCCCCATCGTCGCGGGGAATTGCGCGAGCAACTTGTCATTCTCGCCATAGACCTTCAGCACACCTTCGGACTTGTCGACCACGATCCGCTTCGCCTCCGGCTGGCGCGCGCCGACATTCAGGTCCGACAAGGTCTGCCGCCATTCCGGTTTCAGCTTCGGATCATAATCGCGGGATGCCGGCAGCACATTGGGAAAGCGCAGCCTGGCACCGGGCAGGATCTGCGCGCCGGGGTTGAGCGCGGCCAATGTCTCGGGCGTCGTATGGAATTTCTCCGCCATCTTCTCCAGCGCATCTGCATAGCCCATCGCCGGAAGCTGCGCCTGCGCCGCTGGATCCTTCGGGATCGGCCCCTGATACGGCCCCGCCGCATCCGCCGCGCTCACCGCCAGCACGCGCACCGGCCGCAGTTTCCGATAGGGATAGAGCGCCTTCAACGTCGCCGGATCGATGTCCCCGGTCACCTTCAGCCCCCGCGCGCCCTGAAATCCGCGCAATGCGGTCTTCAGCGTCATGCCACCCTTGCCATCGATCACGCCGGGGCCGAAGCCCAAATGATCGAGCAGCACCTGCACATGCAGCACCGTCATATCGACCGGCACCGGCGCGGCCGCCGCCGGAGCGGTGGATGGCGCAGGTGCCTGCGCCAATATCGGCCCACCCGTGCAAAGTGCGAGGCCAGCCACGGCAACCAACGATTTCTTCATGCGTGCGGGCCTTTATGGTCACTGGAAGCCGACTCAAACGCGGGGGAGCGGCAAATCTTTCCGGATGTGGGTAAGAAAATGGCAGTGATCGATCTTGGGCGACGCCGAATGTTCGGCGGCGCGATGGCGCTTGGCGGCATGATGCTGATGGGGACGCCGGCTTTCGCAGGCGCATCGGAACGGCGGCTCGCCTTCCGCAACGTGCATACCAACGAACGCGTCGATGCGCGCTATTACGGCCCCACCGGTCTCGACCGCCAGGGCATCGCCGAAATCAATCACGGGCTGCGCGACTGGCGCACGGGGCAGACGCATGTGATGGATCATGACCTGCTCGATCTGCTGGGCGATCTGCGCGACCGGCTCGGCCTCGCCCCCAATCGCGGGTTCGATCTGATCTCCGGCTATCGCTCGCCCGAAACCAATGGCCGGCTGAAGGCCGCGGGCGGCGCGCATAGCGGCGTCGCGGGCAAGAGCCAGCATATGCTCGGCAAGGCGACCGACATCGCCATGCCCGGCGTGCCGCTCGCCACGCTGCGCGCCGCCGCCTTCTCCATGCGCCGCGGCGGCGTCGGCTATTATCCCCGCGACGGCTTCGTCCATGTCGATACGGGCACCGTCCGCACCTGGTGACCGGCGTGGCGCTCACCCCGATCGCCAAGCCAAGCCACTTTCAAGCCAACCCGACCATCCCGAGCGCAGTCGAGGGACCAGCCGAGCGAAGCCGAGGCCACCAGCCCTCAGGCCTCACGACCACGCCAAAGCGTAATGACTTCAGGTTGATCGTATTCACCGCTCATCCTGAGTAGGGACTGACCGTAGGCGAAAGCCCGTATCGAAGGACGGGTACAGTGCTTCGATCCGCGTCTTCGATATCCCCCTGCGGAGCTACTCGGCCGCTCCTCAGCATGAACGGATTCGCTTGAAGCCATCATGCCCTAGAAGCCATCCTCCGAACGCGCTCAATAAACCGCGAACAGCCGCTCCACGATCCCCACCGCCGCCTGCGTCGATACCGCCTCGGCCATCATCGCCAGCCCCGGCACCGTCGGAATGTCGATCGCCATACCGGCCGCCAGCATCGCGCCGCCGATCGTGCCGAGGCCGATCACCGCCACCATCACCGCGCCGCGTGGGCCGCGCGCGACCGGGAGCACGTCGCGCCGGGCGATCTCATGCCGCAACGCGCGGACATCCTGCCGCAGCCGCTCGATCTCCGGGAGATGTGGATCGTCTGAAACATCCTGTGGCATCGAACCGGTCGTCCTCCGTAACCGCATCGTCGCAATAGCAGTTTGTCGTTCCCGTTGCGACCGGTTGCGCGACGCGGCGATGCGCGCGAAGACGGGCGTCATGACCGACGACGATATCCTCCTCGCCTGTGCGCTCGCCGATGCCGCGGGCGCCGCGATCCGCCCCTTCTTCCGCGCGCCGTTCGCGATCGAAACCAAGCCCGACGCATCCCCGGTGACGCAGGCCGATCAGGCCGCCGAGCGCGCCATCCGCGCGCTGCTTGCCGTCCATGCGCCCGACGACGGCATCGTCGGGGAGGAATATGGCCGCGAACGCGACGATGCCGAACGCGTCTGGGTGCTCGATCCGATCGACGGCACCCGCGCCTTCATCGCCGGCCGGCCGATCTTCGGCACGCTGATCGCGCTGCTGGAACGCGGCCGCCCCGTGCTGGGCATCATCGATCAGCCCATTTCCGGCGAACGCTGGGTCGGCGCGGCCGGTCGTCCGACCACATTGTCCGGCAAGCCCGTCACCACGCGCGTCTGCCCCGCCCTCCCCCATGCCCTGTTCGCCACCACCGCCCCCTGGCTGTTCGATGCGCAGGGCGTACAGGCCTATGAACGCCTCCGCGCCGATACGCGCGACACGATCCTCGGCGGCGATTGCTATAATTATGGCCTGCTCGCCGCCGGTCATGGCGACATCATTCTCGAACAGGGCCTGCAACTTTACGATTTCGCCGCACTGGTCCCGGTCGTCGAAGGTGCCGGCGGCCTGATGCGCGACTGGCAAGGCCGGCCGCTCGATGCCGACAGCCACGGCGCGGTCATCGCCATCGGCGATCCGGCATTGCTGGATCCCGTCCTGACCCTGATCGCCTGAAACGAAACCCGATGTGCCCCGGCGCAGGCCGGGGCCTGGGTGAAACGCCCGCCGCCGAAATCCTCAGAAGATCCCGAGAAACTTCTTCCGCGGCTTCTCCTCGGACTTTGATTCGCGCTTCGTCCCGCCCCCGACATCGCTCCGCGCCTCGCCCTTCGTCGTCCGCTGGGCGCTGGCCTTCGCCCCCGCCAGCACCGGACCACAGGCGGCGGACTTCGCATCGCCCACATCGACGAACGCCGCCACCGCCGCCACCGGAGCCGCCACCAGCGCCAGCCCCAGCCCGGCCCCGGCCCGCGCCATCAGTTCGGGCGTGATGATCCGATATCCCGGCTGCGCGAAATGCCCGTTCAGCCCAAGCGGGGACTGGCCGGACAGGATGCTGAACTTCTTCGCATCCGCACGGAACGCCAGATCGATCGACTCATCCTTGAAGCTGAACCCGCCACGCCCCAGCATCACATTCTTCTGCGTGTCGATCAGGATTGGATCCGCCGTCGCGATCCCGTCCCGCACCGTGAACCCGATCAGCCCGCAATTGATCTGCACCGGCTCCTTCAGCTTGCCCTGGAACATACGCTGCGCGAACGTCCCCAGGTCCAGCTCCGAAAGCTGGATGTTGCGCGCCCAGAATGTCCCGCGCGGCAGGATCACTGCGATCCGCCCATCGGACGACGCCAGCGACGCCCGCAGCGAATCGCCCTCGCCCGTCATCCGCACCCGCGCCTTCACCACGCCCGTCGTCCCCGACTCGGCAACCCCGAACCCGGCCAGCAACTTGCCCATCGGCGTCGGCGACAGCCGGATATCGTAACTGGTCCGCACCAGCTTCCCACGCGCATCCAGCCGGATGTCGGACGTCACCGCACCGCCCGCCAGATCGAAGGTCAGCGGCGACATCGTCAGCAATTTGCGGTCCAGCACGAGGTTCAGCGCGACATTCGCCACCGGCAGGTTCGGCGCACGCACCGTAGCGACCTTGTACCGCACCTTCGCATCGAACGCCGCCAGCGATTCGGACCGCAGCGGCGCATCGGGCAACAACCGCGGCACGCCGCCCGTCTGGTGCACCGCCGCCTGCACGCCCGTCGTCGCCAGCGCCTGCGGTTCATAGCCGATGAACGGCCCGATATCGATGATGTCCACCTTGCGGGAGGCAATGTCCGCATCCACCAGCAGCCGGTCGTTCGGCAGGGAGATCGTCATCCGCCCGGCCAGATCGCTGTCGCCGAACCCGCCCTGCAATTTCGTGAAGCGCCATTCCTCGCCGACCTTGGTCAGGTCCGATGTCAGCCGGTAACGGCGCGTCTCCGGCGTCACCACGCCCAGCAAGGCGAACAGCCCCGCCAGATTCGGCCCGTCCGCGCGCACCCGCAACGCCGCGCCCTCCAATTGCGTCGCGCCGCGCAGCGTCCCATCCACCCCCAGCCGGTCCGCACCCGCCACCGCCCGCATCGTCAGCCGGTTGCGCCCGCCCGCGATCGTCTCGTTGGGGGAGAGGATCCCGCCCGTCATCGTGAACGGGCGCTGCCGCAACACGCCCTTGCCGGTGAAGCGCACGTCCGAGTCGAACTGCGTATCCTGCGCGCGCAACGTCTCGAACGCGACGTCGGTCCGCAGGAACAGCTTCGGATCGATATAGCGCAGCGTCGTCCCGCTCACATTCGCGCGGACGATCACCGGCATCCGGAACGGTTCGCCCTTGTCGTTCGGATCGCCCAGCGTCCACGTATTACGCCGCCCGTCGCGGTGCCATTCCATGTCGAGCGCACCGTCCACCAGATCGAGCCGCGTAATCCGCTGTTCGCCCAGCAGCAGGGGCAGGCTCGCAACCCCCATCTCGATCCGCCTGGCGCGGAACAGCGCATCCTTCGTCGCCCAGTCCGGGTTGGCGATGCTGATCCCCTCGGACACGAACTTGATGTTGAACGGGTTGAAATAAAACTGGAAATCGCCGGCGACCGTCACCTTGCGCTCGGCGCTGCCCCCCGCATAGCGTTCGAACACCGGCTTCAGGAACCGGCCCTTCGTCACGAACAGGATCGCCCAGACCAGCACGATCAGCCCGATCAGGCTGCCGATGATGGCAATGATCGTCGCCACCGCCGCCTTTGCAGGGTTGCGGCCGGCCGGTCCTGCAGGCGTGGCGATCGGCGTGGGGGCGATTTCTACCATGACCCTGATGAACCCGCATGGGATCGGACCGGTTCCGTGCCGGTTTCAGCGGGCCACGACTTGCTTTTCCCCGCGCTTTTCCATAAGGCCCGCCGCTTCCACACTCTGGAAAAACGGTCCGGCCAGGATGGGCTGCCGTGTCCGTTCACAGACGTCGCATATGAGGAGACGAAAATGCCCAAGCTCAAGACCAAGTCGGGGGTCAAGAAGCGGTTCAAGATCACCGCGACCGGCAAGGTGAAGCACGGCGTCGCCGGCAAGCGCCACCGTTTGATCAGCCACAACTCCAAGTACATCCGCACCAACCGCGGCACCAGTGTTCTCGCAGCGGCCGATACGCCGCGCGTGAAGCTCTGGGCACCGTACGGTCTGAACTGAGGGAGTACGGATAAATGGCACGCGTCAAACGGGGTGTAACCACCAAAGCCCGCCATAAGCGGATTCTCGATCAGGCGAAGGGCTATTATGGCCGTCGCAAGAACACGATCCGCATCGCCCGTCAGGCGGTCGAAAAGGCCGGGCAATATGCCTATCGCGACCGCAAGGTCAAAAAGCGGACCTTCCGCGCCCTCTGGATCCAGCGCATCAACGCTGCCGTCCGTCAGGAAGGCCTGACCTACGGCGTGTTCATGCACGGCCTCAAGCTGGCCGGCGTCGAACTGGACCGCAAGGTCCTGGCCGACATCGCCATGCACGAAGCCGGCGCCTTCTCCGCGATCATCGCGCAGGCGAAGGCCGCTCTGCCGGAGGGTTCGCGCCACATGGCGTAACTCTTCGCGCTCCGGCGTGAGGAACAAGGGCGGCGGATGGACAACCATCCGCCGCCCTTTTCACATCAGGCGCAATCGCTCGCGTTCCCGCTTTCGCTTCCCGCCATCCCCACGCGTCTTCGGACGCACCACCCGCACGATCGCCGCCGTCGACAACAGGATCGACTAGACCAGCGCCCCGATTGACAACAAGCCCGCGCTCGTCACCGCCACCTCCGCGCTGATCCGCGCACGGCTTCCGATTTGCAGCGCGACGCTGGCACGCTGCGTGCCGTCACGCCGCCCTGGTTCCTGCAAGGTCACATTCTGGTCAACCATCTCCCCCAAACGCGCCACGCGCCGGCCCGTTCAATCTTGAACGCGCCGCGGACGGCTTCTGGGGCATCACAGACCCGCGCACGCCTTTCTAGAGCATGATGACTTAAGCAAATCCGTTCGTGCCGAGTAGCGACCGAGTAGCCCCGCAGGGGCATATCGAGGACGCGTATCGAAGCATTGTACCCGTCCTTCGATACGGGCCTTCGACTACGCTCAGTCCCTACTCTGGATGAACAGTGAATTGGATCAATTGAAGTCATCACGCTCTGGATGATCCCGCCGCCCCTTACCGACGAACGGTTACGCTGTCCTAACTACGCAAGCCGACGGGCATCCTCGATAGAGGTCGGCCCTGAACCGACCAGGCTCCAAAACGAACAAATCGGCGCAGTCATTCCTTCCCGCCGGGAAGGCTGCCATTCCGTTCCGGACATCTGGTGAACGCCCTTACTATTCTTCGGTGCAGCGACCTTCTATGCCAACAAACAGCAAAACGGGCCGGAAGCAGCGCTTCCGACCCGTCATGTTCGTCGGTCCGTCCGGCGGGATCACATTCCCGGCGGCATTCCCATGCCGCCCATCGCCTGCGGCGGGGCGATGCCGAGCATTTCGACGTCGAACACCAGCAGCGAATTGGCGGGGATCACCACCTTGCCCGTGCGCGGGTCGGGCATGGCCTGCGGGCCGTAGCCGAGTTCCGGCGGGATCCAGAAGCGATATTTCGAGCCGGGGTTCATCAGCTGGAGACCTTCGCTGAACCCTGGAATCATCCGCCCCACCGGCATCGGCGTCGGCCCGCCATGCGCTTCGGAGGCGTCGAACGTCGATCCATCGGCCAGCTTGCCGTCATAGGTGACGATCGCCGTATCCTGCGCGGTGGCCTTCGGACCCTTGCCGGCCTGGATCACGCGATATTGCAGGCCCGACGGCAGCGTCACCACGCCCTGCTTCTTCGCGTTGGTCGCCAGAAATTCGGCGGCGGGCTGCGCCAGCGCGACCTGCGCCCGCGTGCCGACCCAGGCAAAGCCGATCGCGGATGCGAAGGCGAGGCCGAGGCCGACCCACAATTTCGTCAGCGAACCCTTGGCGATCGGACGCAGCGGGACGGCGGTCACTTCCGACATGGACGCACTCACTTTGTGGACAAACAGGACGCTGGCGAACTGCGCGCCGCTACCGGGCGCGGGCCGTCCGCCGGAATCGGGATCTTACCGGGCGCCGTCGCGCTCCATGCGCTTGCGCTCCAGCTTGCGGGCGCGGCGGATGGCGGCGGCACGTTCACGCGCGCGCTTTTCCGACGGCTTTTCATAATGCCGGCGCAGCTTCATCTCGCGATAGACGCCCTCGCGCTGCAGCTTCTTCTTGAGCGCCCGCAGCGCCTGGTCGACATTGTTGTCGCGAACGATGATCTGCATGGGTCTTCGGTCTCCGGTCGGTCATACGCACCCGACCGCCGAAATCGCAGGCGGGCACGCTGTGAAGTCAAATAGGATTCGTCGCGGAAACGGGTTCCGCGTCGATCAAGCGCTGCCCCCTATCAGGGCGTTGGCCGCTTTTCAACCCGGACTCGGGCGATGCGCGTGCAAAGCGGTGTCCGTCCCCCGGCGCGGCCCTTCCCCGACGCGCGGCGCTGCCCTATCGCGGGGCGCATGACGCGCTTCACGGTCAATGGCCAGCCGATCCGCTATCTGCTGGATCCCGAAACCCCGCTTTTGTGGGCGTTGCGCGATGCCTCCAACCTCACCGGCACCAAATATGGCTGCGGCATCGGGCAATGTGGGGCCTGCACCGTGCACGTCGACGGCAAGGCGGCGCGCGCCTGCCAGATCCCGATCGGCACGCTGGAAGGCAGCTTCGTCACGACGATCGAAGCGCTGTCGCGTGATCGCGGCCATCCCGTGCAACAGGCATGGATCGCCGAGTCGGTCCCGCAATGCGGCTATTGCCAGTCGGGCATGGTCATGGCGGCGGCCGCGCTGCTCGCCGACAATCGCGATCCGTCCGATGCCGAGATCGACGCCGCCATCACCAATCTCTGCCGCTGCGGCACCTATCCGCGCATCCGCCGCGCGATTCGCACCGCCGCCCGCGCCGCCGCCGGTCATGCACCGCCGGATGCCGGCCCCGCCCCCGGCATCGACCCCGCCGATGCCGCGCGTGCCGTGCCCGCCTTATCGCCGCCGGAATGACCGCAAAGCTGTCTGATCGCTGACGAACGGGTTCAGACTTTATATTCCCTTTCGCGCCGATAGCGTTGGGGGACCGGGGCATGGGTGCCGCCGGGGACGGAGAGTGAATGATGGTCAGGATGCTCACCGCATTATTGGTCGGCGCGACGATGGCGACCCCGGTTCTGGCGCAGGAGCGCGGTCCCGATGAAGACCGCCGCGGGCGGATCGAAGGCCGTGCCGATCGCGGCCCCGGCGATTTCGCGCGGGAACGCGGGCAGGACCGGGGCGACGACCGCCGGCCGGATCGCCCGGACCGTCCCGATCGGCCGGACCGTCCCGATCAGCCACGCGGCCCGAATGGCTCCGGTGGATGGCAGGGCGATCGCGATGGCCGCCGCGACGAACGCTTCGACGATCGGCGCGACCGCGACGGCCGCTTCGGCGACCGTTTCGACGATCGCCGGGGCGGCCTCCGTGGCGAGGATCGCGGCAACTGGCGCGGCGATCGGCTGTCGAACAATTATGGCGACCAGCGCTGGACCGGCGGCAACCGCAACTGGAGTCGCGACTGGCGCAGCGACCGTCGTTATGACTGGCAGGCCTATCGCCGCGGCAATGACGATGCCTTCCGCGCGCCGCGTTATTATGGCCCGCGCGGCGTCGATTATGGCTATCGTCGCTGGTCGCCCGGCTACAGGATCGCTCCGGCTTATTATGGGCAGGGTTACTGGATCACGCGCCCCGATCGCTATCGCCTGCCGCCCGCTTATGGCGGCTATCGCTGGGTCCGCTATTATGACGATGTCGCGCTGGTCGATATCCGCTCGGGGCTGATCGCCGACATTCTCTATTCCTTCTTCCTGTAACCGCGGCGGCCGCGCCGCAGCCCGAGGCCCCCGGACGCACCCCGCGTCCGGGGGCCTTTTTCATATCCGGATCATAGCTTTCGCAAAGCTGACGAACGCGTTCCCGCAGGGTTCAGTTCGAATCACGCAGAAGGAGGACACCGGCCGGCAAGGGTTCAGCCCCCGCCGCCGAACCAGAATGAAGGAACCGAAATGCGCAAATTTCTGATCGCCGGATTGATGGCCCTCACCCTCGCCCCCGCCATGGCGGGTGCCCAGACCGGCGAACTGCGCCGCGACCGGCAGGATCTCCGCGCCGAACAGCGCGATCTGCGCGAGGCGCAACGCTATGGCGATCGCGGCGACATCCGCGCCGAACGCCGCGACGTCCGCGAAGCCCGCCGCGAATATCGCGAGGATTGGCGCGACTATCGCCGCAGCAACCAGGCCGTGTTCCGTCAGGGGCGCTATGTCGGCCCGGTGCGTGGCTGGCAATATCGCCCGGTCGCGGTCGGCTACCGCTTCCAGCCGGCCTTTTACGGGCAGCGTTATGTGATCGCCGACCCCTATCGCTACCGCCTGCCGCGCGCCACCGGCGTCAATCGCTGGGTACGCTATGGCAATGACGTGGTGCTGGTGAACGGCCGCAATGGTCGCGTCGTGCAGGTCTATAACCGCTTCTTCTACTGACCCGCACGGGTCCGGCCGCCTCGCACGGCCGGACATGCGACCAAATTTCGACGACCCGGATGCGCAGGCGTCCGGGTCGCTTGCCGTTGCGATTCGCACGGCGTAGCGCCGGGCATCCCTTCCGGAGTGCCCGTTTCATGCGTTCGATCGTCGCCCTGCTGATCGCCACCACCGCCCTGCCTGCCATTGCCCAGGCCCCCGCCGCCCCCGTTACGGCCACCGCGACCAGCCCGGAGGGCGCGCGCCTCCGCCAGCTCTTTACCGACAGCGACGAGGCGACGCTCCGCCGCAACCCCATCCAGGCGCTGTTCCGGGGCGATCCCCGCTACGCCGACCAGTTTGGCGATTATATCAGCGATGCCTATTTCGCCGCGGAGAAAGCCGCCGCCGAAGCCGATCTCACGGCGCTCGGGCAGATCGACCGCAGCCGCCTGTCGGCCGAAGACCGGCTTTCCTACGACATCTTCCGCTACCAGACCGAAATCGCGTTGAAAGGCTTCGCGCCCGCCATCTTGAAAGCGCAGATCGAACGCCCGATCGATCACTTCAACGGCTTCCAGACCTTCATGCCCGATATCGCCTCGGGCGAAGGTGCCGCGCCGTTCAAGACGGTGCAGGATTATGAGAACAACCTGAAGCGGCTCGACGGCTATATCGTCTATCTCGGTCGCGCCACCGACCGCATGAAGCAGGGGCTGGCCGACGGCATCACCAACCCGAAACTGGTGATGCGCAATGTCGTGGCGCAGCTCGATGCCCTTCTGGCGCAGGGTGTCGAAGGCGCGATCTTCTACAAGCCCGTCACGAAATTCCCCGCCACCATCCCGGCGGCGGATCAGGCGCGGTTGAAGACCCGATATGCCGCCTTCATCCGCGACCGGCTGAACCCCGCCCATCTGGCGCTGCGCGATTTCATCCGCGACACCTACATCCCGAAGGCGCGCGACAGCGTCGGCCTCGGCGAGATGCCCGGCGGCCCCGCCCTCTACCGCCTGCTGATTGCGCAGACGACCACCACGGACCAGACGCCGGACCAGATCCACGCGCTCGGCCTGTCCGAAGTCGATCGCATCCATGCCGCGATGGAAACAGTGAAGACGCAGGTCGGCTTCAAGGGCACGCTCGCGCAGTTCTTCGAGCATATGCGCACCGATCCGAAATTCGCCCCCGCCTCGCGCGAGGCGATGCGCGACGCCTTTCTTGCCATCGACAAGCGCGTGCAGGCGACGGTCGGCCGCGATTTCTCGACCCTGCCCAAATCCCCGCTCGATATCCGGCCCGTGCCGGCCTTCAAGGAAAAGACCGACGCCGCCGGTTCCTATCAACAGGGCACGCCGGACGGATCACGTCCCGGCATCTTCTATTACAACGCCTATGACCTGCCCGCGCGCTTCACCTGGGGCTTCGAAACTTTGTTCCTGCACGAAGCGATGCCCGGCCATCATTTCCAGATCAGCCTCGCGCAGGAAAATACCGCGCTGCCCAGCTTCCAGCGCTTCGGCGGCAACACCGCCTTCGTCGAGGGCTGGGCGCTCTATGCCGAAAGCCTCGGGCCGGAACTGGGCATGTTCACCGATCCGTATCAAATGTACGGCCATCTGAACGACGAGATCCTGCGCGCCATGCGGCTGGTGGTCGATACCGGCCTCCATGCCAAGGGCTGGAGCCGCGACAAGGCGATCGCCTATATGCTCGACAACAGCGCGATGGGCCGCACCGACGCCACGGCGGAAGTCGAACGCTATATCGCCATCCCGTCGCAGGCGACCGCCTACAAGATCGGCCAGCTCACCATCCGCCGCCTCCGCACCCGCGCGGAAAAGGCGCTCGGCCCCAAATTCGACGTCCGCGATTTCCACGCGCAGGTGCTGATGTCCGGCGCGCTGCCGATGGCGGTGCTGGACGCCAAGATCGACCGCTGGATCGCCGCGCGGAAGTAGCGCGCCGCACTCCACCCGATGTGCCCCGGCGCAGGCCGGGGCCTAGGTGAAACACCTGCGCTGAAACCCGAATGGACCTGAAAAACCCCGTTCATGCTGAGTAGTGGCCGAGTAGCCCCACCGGGGCGTATGGAGAACACGTATCGAAGCATCATAGCGATCGCCCGATACGAGCTTTCGCCCCTGTCAGTCCGCTACTCTAGATAAGTAAGGGCGGAACTTACGCCCCGAACCGCCCTCAGCGCGGCACCCGCCCGAACGGCAGCGACTGCTTCGCCAGCGTCTGCGTGGCCTTCGCATTCCCCGCGCGGATCGCCACCAGCAGCGGCGTCATGCTTCGCTGCACCACCCGATCGACCGCGGCCGGCGTGGTGCCCTTCAGCGCTGCTTCCGCCAGCCCGCGCGCCTGAGGGTCACTGCCGTCCAGTGACAGCCGCAGCAACGCCGCCAGCCCCGGGAACAGCGCGCGATTACCGCCCAGCGCCACCGAGCGGTCCAGCGCCGCCAGCCCCGTCGCCTTCTTCGCGCCCAGCGCCGCACCCGCCACGAACCCACCCAGTTCGGACACCGCGTCGATATGCCATCCGGCCACGATCGCCTGCGCCTCCGGATCGCGCGGAGATGCGGCGGCGATCGCGTCGAAACGCTTGCGCGCCTCCACTGCATCGGCGCGGCTGCGGTTCAGCTTGGCGCGATAGCCGATCACCATCGCCTTGGTCAGTTGCGCCTCGCGGTCACCGGGCGCGCGCGCCAGCACGGCGTTCGCGCCGGCTTCGGCCTGGCTCAGTTGCGCCAGCGCCGTCGCCTTGTCGCGCGTCACGAAGGCGGCATTGGTCAGGATGTCGCGCGGGCTGGCGGCCATGGCGGGCGCCGCGGCCAGAGCGACGATACAGAGACCGGTGATCGGCTTGAACATGGGGTCTCTCCTGAAATTGCGGGGGAAAGGCCGCGCCATGGGCGACCATGGCGCGGCCGATGGAGGCGCGGTCCGCACGCCTGCCGGTCCGAAAGGGGATGGACCGTGGCTGCGAACGCGTCGCGCGCCACGCGGTTGCACGATGGTGAACGCTTTATTCCGCGTTCCCGCCCGTCCCCTCCACCGATCCCTGCGCCAGCGCCTCCGCGATCAACCGGCGGCTGGGTGCAAGCCCATAGAGCGCAAAGAAACTCCCCATGCGCGGCCCCTGTTCGGATCCGAGCAGCGTCTCGTACAGCGCCTTGAACCAGTCGCGCAAATTCTCGAATCCGTGCGCCTTGCCGACTTCATAGACCTCATACTGGATCGCCTCGGCATCGCTGTCCGCCGGCAATCCCGCCAGCCGCGCATCCAGATCGGCCAGCGCCGCCGCCTCGCGCGCATCGGGCGCGCGGCGGCGCAATGTCGGTGCCACCACGTCGCGATGATAGGCGACGGCATGGTCGATCAGCCGGTCCAGCGCGGGATAGGCCTCCGCACTGGCGTCGGGCACATATTTGGCCAGATAGCCCCAGATGACGGCGCGATCCGCCGATCCCAGCACGCCGACCAGATTGAGCAGCAGCCCATAAGTGATCGGCAGCGTTTCCGCCGGCACCTTGCCGTCATGGATATGGTGGACCGGATTGCCCAGCTTCTGCTTGACGTCCTGATCGGCGTAATTGCCGCGAAACTGCCAATATTCGTCGATCGCACGCGGGATGACGCCCATATGCAGCGACTTCGCCTTCTTCGGCTCGCGATAGGCGTAGAAGGCGATGCTCTCTTCCGGGCCATAGGTCAGCCATTCATCCAGGCTGAGGCCATTGCCCTTGGATTTGGAGATCTTCTCGCCCTTCTCGTCGAGGAACATCTCATAGGTCAGCCCCTCCGGCGGACGCACGCCCAGGATGCGCGCAATCTTGGACGCCTGCGTCACGCTGTCGGTCAGATCCTTGCCCGACATCTCATAATCCACGCCCAGCGCGGCCCAGCGCATCGCCCAGTCCACCTTCCATTGCAGCTTGGCCTGCCCGCCCAGCACCGATCGCTCGATCCGCTGCCCGTCATCCTCATACGCCACGATCCCCGCCTCGGCGTCGACCACGGTCACCGGCACCTGCAACACGATGCCGCTCGTGGGGCTGACCGGCAGGATCGGCGAATAGGTCGCGGCGCGCTCGGCACGCAGCGTCGGCAGCATCACGCCCATGATCGCGTCATAGTTGCGCAGCACGCCGCGCAGCGCGTCGTCGAACCGGCCCGATCCATATTCTTCCGTCGACGACAGAAACTCGTACTCGAAGCCGAACCGATCGAGAAACGCGCGCAGCATCGCATTGTTGTGATGCGCGAAACTCTCATATTTCCCGAACGGATCGGGCACCTGCGTCAACGGCTTGCCGAGATGTTCGGTCAGCATCGCCTGGTTCGGCACATTGTCCGGCACCTTGCGCAACCCGTCCATATCGTCGCTGAACGCCACCAGCCGCGTCGGCATGTCGGACAATGTCTCGAAGGCGTGGCGCACCATCGTCGTGCGCAGCACTTCGTTGAACGTGCCGATATGCGGCAGCCCCGACGGGCCATAGCCGGTTTCGAACAGCACCGCGCCACCGCCCGGCTTGCCCTGCGGATACCGCTTGAGCAGCCGGCGCGCTTCTTCGAAGGGCCAGGCCTTGCTGTCCAGCGCGGCGGCGCGGAGCGTCGGATCGTTTGCCATATGTTCCCGTGTCTTCTAATATGTCTTCCCGAGTCCTTAGAGCATCGGGGCGCGCCATGCGACGCGCTTGTCACCGTGCCGATCAGGGAGACGTGCATGACGGACGGTCCCGAAATCCTGTCCGGGGACGATGCCTTGCTGCCGGCGCTGCGGATGAAGCAGGCGCGGCGGCTGGACGGGCAGCCCGAACGCATCGCCTATGTCGCCCGCCCCGGCCTGCACGCCCTGCCCTCGGGCACGCTCGTCATCCTCGGCTTCGCCAGCCCGCAATTGCTGTCGGTCATCTTCCTTTTCTGGGCGATCTGGTGGCCCGCTCCCGCCACGCCCAGCGCATTGCGCTTCGCGCTTGCGGGCACCGCCCTGCTCGGCGGGCTGTCGCTACTGGTCTTCTGGCTGCTGCTGCGGCACAATCTGGCGCTCGCCGCCGGCATCCTCCGCGCGCCCTTCACCCGTGTCACCGTCACCGATCGCCGCGTGCTGTGGACGGTCCCCTGGTCGCGCGAACCGGTGATGGAAATCAGCGCGCGCCGCATTTCGGGCGGCATCCTCGGTCCCACCGACCGGCGCGGCATGGGGTCGGCGGCGATGATCCTGCGCGACGGCGATCCTGCGGCGGATTTCGACGGGAATATCCACTTTGATCGCCTGCCCGACGCCGCCGGGTTCGTCGCCGCGCTCCGGGAACTGCGCTGATCCTTCAATATCTTATTGTCGTATACTCTATACGCCGCGTTCAAATATGACAGGATTTTTGCGGTAGACGAATGGATGGTTGCGAAATGGTACAAACGGCGCTTGAATGAGGCATCCTTTCTGAATTATCGTCCGGCATTGTTCCTGGAAGTCGGCGATGGGTATCAGTTTCTATTCACCCCCCAATATTCCTGCCGACGAAGAACAGCGACGCGAAGCCGTCCTGTCTTCGAACTTGCTCGATCAGCGATTTTCAGTCGCGATCGGTGCAGTCGTGCGCTCCGCTGCTGCGCTCGCCAATACCCGGATGGCGGCCGCCACGCTGATTATTGACGATCGCCAGATGGTAATTGCCGGTTTCCAGATCGATAGCGCCGTATCGCGGCGTTCGACATCCATCTGCGGACATACTATCCTGAACGCACCACGCGGCTTGTGCGTACCGGACACGACGCGTGACGCCCGCTTCGCCGAAAACCCGATCGTCACCGATCATCCCGCGATCCGCTTCTATTTCGGCGTACCCTTGCTCTCCCCCACCGGCCATCCGCTCGGCGCTTTGTGCGTGCTGCATGACACGCCGCGCGATGGTGTGACGGATCAAGTTGCCTTCGCCTTGCAGGGGATGGCGGCGCAGATCGTGGCATTGCCGCAAGCCGAAATAGTACAGGATGCGTCCGCCGGTCCGGTGGTACTTTCCGCGCGCAAGACGATCGTCTAGTTTCCCTCAGGCAATCGCTGTGCTGATCTATGTGAACGGCCGCGTAGCAAGCCGTTTCGAGGGAATGATATGGCGTATTCTCAACGATTCCCGCCGACGACTCCGGACTGTTCCGGCAGCCAGCTCGATTCCGCCGGACACTGCCTCCGGGCGAGCTTCTCCTGCCCCGATCACAGTTGCCCGGAGATTAACGGCCTCCTGATGCGATTATTTTCCGCACCGTCCCCATCGTCCGCACCCGAAGCCGAAATCGATCACCGCGCCACGCACTGGGCCAGCACGGAACTAATTAATGCCGGAGCAGGAACACCGCATGTTCCGCGAACAGATTCGCTCCCACGGCCGAACAGCGCCGTGATCCCGCCAGAAACCATTCCTGTTCGATCCGGATCCCGCGCACTGCGATGAAGGCGCGGAAATCGTCGATCGTCAGATGGTGGATGTCCTGCGTCTCGTACCAGCTGACCGGCAGTGCCGGCGTCACCGGCATCCGCCCGCCCCACATCAGCGACCAGCGCACGCGCCAATAAGCGAAATTGGGGAAGGACACGAACGCCGTCCGCCCGATCCGCAGCAATTCCTCCAGCACGCGATCGGGCGCGCGCGCGGTCTGCAAGGTCTGGCTCAAAATGGCATGGTCGAAGCTGTGATCGGGATAGGCGGACAGGTCGGTATCCGCATCGCCCTGCACCACGGAAAGCCCACGCGCCACCGCCGCCGACACGTTCGCGCCGTCTATCTCGATCCCGCGCGCATCCGCCCCCCGCGTGTCACGCAGCACCGCCATCAGCTCACCCGTGCCGCATCCGATATCCAGCACGCGCGCACCGGGCGCGACATGCTGCGCGATGATCGCCAGATCGGGCCGCAACGCGCTCATGCTTCCCCCGCCCGCAGGAATCCGTCCACCACCCGGTTCAGTTCCGGCACGTCGAGCAGGAAGGCGTCATGCCCGAAGGGCGACGACAATTCGACGAAGCTCGCCGCCGCCCCCGCCGCATTCAGCGCATGGACGATCGCCCGGCTTTCCGATGTCGGATACAGCCAGTCGCTGTCGAAACTGACGAGGCAGAAGCGCGTCCGCGATCCGGCGAAGGCATTGGCCAGCCGCCCGCCATGTTCTTCCGCCAGATCGAAATAATCCATCGCACGGGTGATGTAGAGATAGCTGTTGGCGTCGAACCGGTCGGTGAAGCTCAGCCCTTGATGCCGCAAATAGCTTTCCACCTGGAAATCGGCGTCGAAGCCGAAACTCTTGGTGGACCGCGCCTGCAATTTTCGCCCGAATTTCTCGGTCAGCCCCGCTTCCGAAAGATAGGTGATGTGCGCCGCCATCCGCGCCACCGCCAGCCCGGCGGTCGGCGGCGCATCGTCCGGCGCGTAATAATTGCCGTCGCGCCAATTGGGATCGGCCATGATCGCCTGCCGCCCGACTTCGTGAAACGCGATATTCTGCGCCGAATGCCGCGCCGCCGATGCGATCACCACGGCGGACCGCACCCGCTCGGGGAAGGTCGCCGCCCATTCCAGCACCTGCATCCCGCCCATCGATCCGCCGACCGCGGCCAGCAGCGTGCCCACGCCCAGATGATCCATCAGCAACGCCTGCGCCCGCGCCATGTCGCGCAACGTGATGACCGGAAACCGCATCGCATAGGGCGCGCCCGTCGCCGGATCGATGCTCGCCGGCCCGGACGATCCCATGCACGATCCCAGCACATTGGCGCAGACGATGAAGTGCCGCGCGGGATCGATCGGCTTGCCCACCCCCACCATCCGCGTCCACCAGCCGGGCTTGCCCGTCCGCGGATGCACCGATGCGACATGATGATCGCCCGTCAGCGCATGGCAGATCAGGATCGCGTTGGACGCGTCCGCATTCAGCGCGCCATAGCTTTCATAGGCGATATCGACCGACGCCAGCACCGCCCCGCCATCCAGCGCGAACGGACCGGGCAATGTCACGCGGCGGGCAAGGCCGAAACGGGCGTCGTCAGACATGCGCCGCGCGCTACGGGCGGGCGGGGGCCAAGTCAATCGCAACCGCCCGCCCCCGCGCGGTTGCGCAGCGGTAGGCCGCCACCCCAAACGCCCCTTTGCCCCCGCCCCTCGATCCGCTATCGCACGCGGCCATGACAGCCCCTGCACCCAAGCCCTGGATCGATGCGATCGCCCCCTATGTGCCGGGGCGGTCCACCACCGATGGCGGCATCCGCGCCATCAAATTGTCTTCCAACGAGAATCCGTTCGGCACCGGCGAACCGGCCCGCGCTGCCTATGCGGCCGAGGGGCATAGCCTCGATCGCTATCCCGATGCCGGCGCGACTGTGCTGCGCGAGGCGCTGGCCGCGAAATATGATCTCGATCCCGCGCGTGTCATCTACGGCACCGGATCGGACGAGATCCTCCACCTCGCGGCGGGCGCCTTTGCCGGCGTCGGCGATGAGGTGTTGCAGGTCCGCTACGGCTTCGCGGTGTACGAAATTGCCGCACGCCGCGTCGGCGCGACCCTGGTCGTCGCCCCCGATGCCGATTACGCCACCGATATCGACGCGCTGCTCGCCGCCGTCACGCCACGGACGCGGGTGGTGTTCGTCGCCAATCCCAACAATCCCACCGGCACCTATAATGACCGGCACGATATTGCGCGCCTTCATGCCGGCCTGCCGCTGGATTGCCTGCTCGTGCTCGATCAGGCCTATGCCGAATATCTCGATGCCGATCAGGATGACGGCGCGCTCGAACTCGCCCGGTCCGCGCCCAACGTGCTGGTGACGCGCACCTTCTCCAAGATCCACGGTCTGGCCGCCGAACGGATCGGCTGGGGCTATGGCCCCGCCCCCGTCATCACCGCACTCCACAAGATCCGCGCGCCGTTCAACGTGACGACGGCCGGACAGGCGGCGGCCGTCGCGGCGCTGGGCGACGACGCCTTCGTCGCGCGCAGCCGCGAGCATAATGCCGTCTGGCGCGCCTGGTTCTCCGACACGATGAACGCGATCGACGGCATCCGCGCCGTGCCCAGCGCCGCCAATTTCGTGCTGCTGCTGTTCGAAGGCCGGCTGAGCGGGCAGGCCGCGTTCGAAGGATTGATGGAACGCGGCTATCTCGTCCGCTGGCTGCCGGGGCAGGGCCTGCCGCACGCGCTGCGCATCACCATCGGGACTGAGGACGAAACCCGCGGTGTCGCCACCGTCATCGCGGAACTGGCCGCCACCGCCTGATGCTGCCCTTCGCCCGCGTCACCATCATCGGCCTCGGGCTGATCGGATCGTCGATCGCGCGTGCGGTGCGCGCGACGATGCCGACCGTGCGCCTGACCGGCCATGATGCCGACGCACAGGTCCGCGCGCGCGCACGCGATCTCGGCTTTTGCGACGATGTCACCGATCAGGCGGGCGCCGCCGTCGTCGATGCCGATCTCGTCATCCTGTGCGTGCCGGTGGGCGCGATGCCCGCCGTCGCGGCGGAGATCGCCGCCGACCTGCCGGCCGATGCGGTGCTGAGCGATGTCGGATCGTCCAAGGCGGGCGTCGCCGCGGTGCTGGCCGAAATTTTCCCGCACCATGCCGTCATCCCGGCGCATCCCGTGGCGGGCACCGAACGCAGCGGCCCCGATGCCGGCTTCGCCACCTTGTTCGACAAACGCTGGTGCATCCTCACCCCCGCCGCCGATGCCGACCCGGTCGCGGTCGAACGCGTGAAAGCCTTCTGGACCCGGCTGGGGGCGGAGATCGAAGTGATGGAGGCGAAGCATCACGATCTCGTCCTCGCCATCACCAGCCATTTGCCGCATCTGATCGCCTTCACCATCGTCGGCACCGCCTCCGATCTGGAGCAGGTGACGCAGAGCGAGGTCATCAAATATTCGGCCGGCGGCTTCCGCGATTTCACGCGCATCGCCGCGTCCGACCCCACCATGTGGCGCGATGTCTTCCTGTCGAACCGCGAAGCCGTGCTGGAAATGCTGCAACGCTTTTCCGAAGATCTGAGCGCCCTGCAACGCGCGATCCGCTGGGGCGACGGCGACGCCTTGTTCGACCTCTTCTCCCGCACCCGCGCCGTCCGCCGCAGCATCGTCGAACAGGGCCAGGACGACGCAAGCGAGGATTTCGGGCGGGCGCATTGAGGAGCGGCCGTTTCGTAGCCTCCCCCTCCCCAACCGTTCACCCTGCGTAGGGACTGAGCGCAGTCGAAGGCCCGTATCGAAGGGCGCGTGCCGTGCTTCGATACGCGTCCTCGATACGTCCCTGCGGGACTACTCGGCCACTACTCAGCATGAACGGGCCTATACAAAGACACCCAAGGTCAAAAAGCCGGAATCACCGCTCCCTTATACCGCTCCGCGATAAACGCCTTCACATCGTCACTCTTCAGCGCCGCGACCAGCTTGATCACCTTCGGATCATCTTTCGCCGCCGCCAGCCCGACGACATAATTGACATAGGGGCTGTCCTTGTCCTCGATCGCCAGCGCGTCGCGCATCGGGTCCAGCTTGGCGTCCAACGCATAATTGGTGTTGATGAGCGCCAGATCGACTTGATCCAGCACGCGCGGCAGCGTCGCCGCCTCCAGTTCGCGGAACACCAGCCCGCGCGGATTGGCCACCACATCCTTCGGCGTCGCCAGCGGATCGGCCGGGTTCTTCAGCGTAATCAGCCCCGCCTTCGCCAGCACCAGCAGCGCGCGGCCGCCATTGCTGCCCTCGTTCGGGATCGCCACCACCGCGCCCTGCGGCACCGCCGCCAGCGTCTTCCACTTGCGCGAATAGGCCCCCAGCGGCTCGATATGGATGCCCGCGATCGGCACCAGCTTCGTCCCCCGCGCGGCGTTGAACGTATCGAGATAAGGCTTGGTCTGGAAATAATTGACCGCGATCCGCCCTTCGGCGACCTGCACATTGGGCTGCACATAATCGTTGAACGTGCGGATATCGAGCGTCACCCCCGCCTTCGCCAGCGCCGGCTTCACATGCTCCAAGATCTCCGCATGGGGCACCGCAGTCGCCGCCACGGTCAGCACATTCGGGTCCGCCGGCGCAGTCTTCCCCCCGCAACCGGCGAGCAGGGTGACGGCAGCGAGGCCGGACAGCAGGACACGTCGTTGCATCATCATTCCCCGAAAAAAGTAAAACCGCTCATCCTGAGTAGGGACTGAGCGCAGTCGAAGGCCCGTATCGAAGGACTGGCACAGCGGATCCTTCGATACGCCATGTCGACTGCGCCCAATGCCTGTCCCGAGCGCCCGCCTGGCAGGCAGTCGAAAGCGTTACCCAGGATGAAAGATCGAAAACAACGCCAGAAATCTATCCACGCGAATAGCGCCGCACCAGCGCATCGCCCAGCATCTGGATCCCCTGCACCAGCAGCAGCAGCAGGACCACCGTCACCACCATCACATCGGTCTGGAACCGCTGATAACCGAAACGGATCGCCAGATCGCCCAGCCCCCCGGCCCCCACCACGCCCGCCATCGCGGTGAACGACACCAGCGCCACCGCCGTCACCGTCGCCGCGGCGATGATGCCCGGCATCGCTTCCGGCAACAGCGCGCGCCACACCAGATCGCGTGTCGTCGCCCCCATCGCCTGCACCGCCTCCACCGTGTTACGGTCCACCTCGCGTAGCGCCGTCTCCACCAGCCGGGCGAAGAAGGGGGCCGCGCCCACCACCAAAGGCGGGATTGCCCCCGCCACTCCCAGCGACGTGCCGACCAGCAGCACCGTCACCGGGATCATCAAGATCAGCAGGATGATGAACGGCACCGACCGCAGCAGATTGACCAGTAACGCCAGCAGGCCATTTCCCAGCCGGCTCGCCCAGATCTGCCCCGGCGATGTCAAAAACAGCGCCACGCCCAGCGGCAGCCCGAACAGGATCGTCAACAGCAACGATCCGCCCAGCATCGTCAGCGTATCCACCACCGCCTGCGCGATGTCCGCCCACACGATATCCGCCAGCAAATTCATGCCGATACCCGCCCGTAACGCCCCAGCGCCGCAATCGCCGCCTGCGTGTCCCCACCCGACAGGCCCAATGTGAGCTGCCCATAGCTTTCATCGCGCAACCGCCCGATCCGCCCGTCGAGAATCGCGAAATCCGCGCCCGTCTCCCGCGCCACCATCGTCAGCACCGGCTGACCGATCGTCTCGCCATGACAGGTCCAGCGCAGGATCGTGCCGGTAAAATCGGGGAAGGCCGCCGGCCCCGGCTCACCCGCTTCGGCCAGCAACGCGCGCGTTTCCGCCGCCTGCGGATCAAGGAAGATGTCCGCCACCGCGCCCGTCTCCACCACCCGGCCCGCATGGAGCACCGCCACCCGGTCGCACACCTGCCGCACCACATCCATCTCATGGGTGATGAGCACGATCGTCAGCCCCAGATCGCGGTTCAGGTCGGCAATCAGCGCCAGCACGTCGCGCGTCGTTTCCGGGTCCAGCGCGCTCGTCGCCTCGTCGCACAGCAGGATGTCCGGCCCCGTCGCCAGTGCGCGCGCAATGCCCACGCGCTGCTTCTGCCCGCCCGACAATTGCGCCGGATATTTATGGCCATGCTCCGCCAGCCCGACCCGTTCCAGCAGCTCGGCCACCCGCGCGTCGATCGCCCGCCGCCCGGTCCCCGCAATCCTCAGCGGAAAGGCGACATTGTCCGCCACCGTCCGCGACGACAGCAGGCCGAATTGCTGGAAGATCATGCCGATCCGCCGCCGCAACGTCCGCAGCGACGCGCCGTCCAGCGTCGCGACATCCGCATCGTCCACCAGCACGCGCCCGGCATCGGGCCGTTCCAGCCCGTTGAACAGCCGGACAAGCGTCGATTTGCCCGCGCCGGATCGCCCGATGATCCCGAACACTTCGCCCCGCGCCACCGACAGGTCCACGCCGTCCAGCGCCACCGCCCCGCCGGCAAAGCGCCGCGTCACCCCCTCGATCCGGATCATGCGCGGATCACCTGCGCCGCAAACCGCTCCATCTCCTCCGCCTGCGGACTCATCTGGAGCAGAAGCAGGTCCAGCCCCGCCCCCTCATAATCCGCGATCCGCTGCCGCACCTGTTCCGGCGTGCCGATCAGGTTCGGCCGCAATCCGCGGTTCGACACCGCATATTCCTGCAACTTCAGTTCGCGTTCCAGTTGCGTGCCCGACAGCCACTGGTCGAAATTCGCATAGCCCGCCGGCAAATCCTTCACGGTCGTGATCCGGTCCAGCTCGCGCCGCGCCTCCGCCTCGCTGTCGCGCACGATCGCATAGGCGGCCATGCCATAGGTCATCGCCTTGTCCCCCGCCCGCGCGCGCATGTCGGCGATCTTCGGGGCGATCGCCTCCACCGGATCACCATGCATCACATAGGCGCTGCATTGCTGCGCGATCATTGCCTTCGCCGCCTCGCTCTCGCCCCCGGCATAGAGAGTCGGCATCGTTGCCGGCTTCGGCGCGCAGATCGCCTGATCCGTCTGGTAGAATCGGCCCGAAAAGCTGAACCGCTCCTCGGTCCACAGCCCCTTCACCACGTCCAGCCATTCGGAGGTCCGCGCATAACGGTCGTCATGCTGGTCGAACTGCAAGCCATATTGCCGCGCCTCGTCCGCCCACCAGGACGATACGACGTTCAGCGACAGCCGCCCGCCCGAAATCCGGTCGATATTCGCCGCCGCCTTCGCGAACAAGGCCGGCTGGTGGAAATTGGGCCGCACCGCGACCATGATCTCCTGCGTCTTGGTGACAGCCGCAATGGCCGCCGCCGTCGACCAGGCATCCAGCGCCGGCTGCTCCACGCCCTTGATGTCGTTCAGGTTCAGCTCGGCGATCAGCGTCAGGTCATAGCCGATCTGTTCCGCCCGCACCGCCAGATCGCGCGCCGCTTCCCAGCTTGCCGGCGCTTCGTCGTCGACATTGCGCAGCCAGCCGCCGAACACCGGCATCCAATACCCATATCTCATGCCGCCTTCGCCTCCGCGATCCGGTCCGCCAGCCAGTCGATCAACCGGTCATGCGGATCCCAGCCAAGGACGTGCAACGGATCGGCGACGAAATTGGACAAGGCGTTCACGTCATAAAAGCGTGGGCACCCGTCGCGGTCGTCGATCATCATTTCCACGCCGCCCACATCCATGCCCGCCGCCTGCGCGATCCGCTCCGCCGCGTCGATCATGGTTGGCGCGGGGTTCGCGCGCGTGATCGTCACCGCCGCCTTGCCCGGCGCGGTCAGGCACACATCGGCCGGGCACAGATCGAACCCGCCACCGCCATCCACGTCGATCGCATAGAGATATTTCCCGCCCAGCGTCTCGATCCGCGTGATCGCTCCCCCGCGCACCGGCACATATTCCTGCACCAGCAGCACGCGGTCGATGCTGTCCGGCACGCTGCCATCGGCCACCGCCGCCGCCAGTTCGGCCGGGCTGTCATAGCTCACGATCCCCGCGCCGGATCCGCCGATATTGGCCTTCACCACGATCGGCCATGCCAGCGCCCCCGCCGCCGCGACCAGATCGGCCGCGCGGTGCACCACCCGCGTCTTCGGGATCGCCAGCCCCAGCCCCGCGATCAGCGCCAGTTGCCGCGCCTTGGATGCATCCACCGCCAGCACGTCGGCATCGTTCACGATCCGCGCGCCTGCCGCACGCCACTGCGCCATAAGCCCCTGCGCAAAGAAGATCGGATGTTCGGGCGCACGCAGGAAGCTGGACATGGCGATCCGGTTCAGGATCACGGGCGCGGGCGGGCGCGGATCGGCCGGATCATAGACGAAGCCATCGGCATGGATCGCCACATGATCGATTCCCCGTGCGTCCAGCCCCGCGAACAGCGGCGCAAACCATTTGGGATGTTCGTAAAAGACAGCAAGATCGGACATGCCGCCCGCCTTAGCCCGCGTCTTCGTCCTGGCAAAGCAAGACTGGCTTTGGGGCCGGCAAGACAGCCACGCCGGCCCGTGCTAACCGCCGCCCCCACTCCAGCCGGATTCGCCCGATGACCATCGTCGCCGCCTCGCTCTACAAGAATGGCCGCAAGGTCCGCGACATCGCGGTGGACGAATCCGTCACCTGCGAGGACGACAAGACCGAATTCGTCTGGATCGGGCTGTTCGAACCCGAAGAGGACGAACTGCGCGAATTGCAGGACCGCTACGACCTCCACCCATTGGCGGTGGAGGATGCGTTGAAGGCGCATCAATTGCCCAAGGTCGATGTCTATGGCGACCAGCTCTTCGTCGTCGCGCAGACCGCGCACCTGAAGGATGACGATATCTGCTACGGCGAAACCGCGATCTTCGTCGGCCGCAGCCACATCATCTCGGTCCGCCACGGCTCAGCCCGCGCCCATGCCGAACTGCGCGGTCATCTGGAAGCCGCGCCCAGCCTGCTGCGCCACGGCGTCGATTATGTGCTGCACGCGATTCTCGATTTCATCGTCGACGGCTATCTGCCGATGGTCGAATCGATCGAAGACCGCGTGCTGGAAATGGAACAGGCCACGCTCGTCGCCTTTCTCGGCCGCGACGACGTCACCCGCCTGTTCAAGCTGCGCCGCGAACTGATCCGCTTCCAGCGCATCCTCGGCCCGATGGCGGAGGTCGCGGGCAAATTCGTCCGGCTCGACATGCCCTGCATCGATGTCGAGGCGCGCCCCTATTTCAGCGACGTCCTCGATCATGTCCGCCGCGTCCAAGTGATGGTCGATGGCCTGCGCGACGTGCTGACCAGCGTGTTCGAAGTCAGCAACCTGCTCGAACAGCAGCGCACCGGCGACATCACCCGCCAGCTTGCCGCATGGGCCGCCATATTGGCGGTCCCCACCGCCATCGCCGGCATTTACGGCATGAATTTCGAGAATATGCCCGAACTGAAGACGGAATATGGCTATTTCGTCGTGCTGGCCGTCATCGTCACTTTGTGCGTCACGCTCTACATGCGCTTCCGCCGCACCGGCTGGCTTTAGACCGTAATGATTTCAGGTCGATCCTATTCACCGCTCATCCTGAGTAGGGACTGAGCGTAGTCGAAAGCCCGTATCGAAGGACGGGTACAGTGCTTCGATACGCATCCTCGATACGCCCCTGCGGGGCTACTCGGCCGCTACTCAGCATGAACGGATTCGCTTAAAGTCATCATCCTCTAAAGTGGGATGGCATCATCCGGAATCACTTTAGGCAGCCGTCCATCCAGAGCGTAGTCGAGAAGCCTGAAGGCTGGCGACCTCGGCTGCGCTCGGGATGGCCGGGTCAGGATGATGTCATCCCGCTCTAACGACTCACTCCGTCCCCGGCAGGCATTGCGCCGGGTCGCTACGCATCGCCTGCCGGCAATTCCACAGCGCCTGCACCGCCTCGCCCGGCCGCTTCCGGTAGAGAAAGGTCGCCGCCCGCAGCGCATTCTTCGGCAGCGGCAGCGCCAACGGCACCCGGTCGGGGTCGATCCACCCCGCGACGGTGCAGATCGGTCGTTCGCCGCACAACGCCGCCGCCACCGCCGGATACACGTCCTCGGGCGCGCCCACCGTCAGCTCCAGACCATATTCGGCCCCGCCGGCACTGCCCAGCCGCACGATATTGCCCTTCAGCGCCGATGCCGGCACGCCGGGGATGGTCAGCGCCGGGCGCGGTTGCAGATATTGCACCTGATCCGATGGCGCGGCCGGCACGCCGCCCGGCAGGATGCCCGGCGTCAGGGCATCCCCCATCACCAGCGCGACATAGCCCGGCACGCGCGGATCGACCCGTTCGCCCCCGGCGTAGCGATCGCGAAACGCCGCCGGCGTTCCCCAATAGCCGCGCCAGCGGAAGAAGAGGTGCGTGCCGACCCGCGCAATCTTGTCGAGCGTCCCGCTCCAATAGGGCACCACCCAGTCGGTATGATAATGGGTGGCGTTCCCCACGCGCCTGTCGACGAACCCGGCCAGCGCCTTGTCCGCCACGCCCTCCGCACGCTTCCATGCGACGTCCGATGGCCGCCGCGCCATCGCCCCGTCGCAACTGAAGCTGAACTGGCACCCCGTCCGCCGCTCGCTGCCCTGAAACACCACGCCGCAGATCGTCTTGGGATAGGCCGGATGCCGCAGCCGGTTCAGCACCACCTGCACCACCGCCGGTTGCCCGACCGGATCGTCGCCCGCCTCATACCAGGCCGCGCTTGCCAGACAGGCACGCGCACCCGCAAGATCCGCCTCCGACCCCGCAAAGCGGAACGGCCGCGCCGCCGTCACCGCACCGGGCAGGAACGGAATGTCCGCATTGATCGCCCGCGCCCGGTCAGGCGTCATCTCCAGCAATTCCAGCGGCTCCACCTCCGGCTGCGGAACGGGCGGCACCGGCGCGGCGGCCGCCCCGGCGCGCGCCACCGTCCGCTGCGCATGATCGCCCGGCACATCGGGGACTGTCCCCCGCACCAGCGCGACCACGCCCGTCAACAGCAGCAGCAGCGCGACTCCGCCCGCCAGCGGATCACGATCGGTCACAACTTTTGGCACAGGCACGAACGTCGATCTCCCGCCGGGTCCGGCCCGGTCCGGACGCCGCAACGCGCCGCGATCCGGATCGTGCCGTGACCGCCCCGTCAAAAGCGCGGCTCAGCCCAGCCGCGCGTGATGCCAGCGCAGATGATCCTCCATGAACGTCGCGATGAAATAATAGCTATGGTCGTAACCCGGCTGCATCCGCAACGTGAGGGGGATCCCCGCCGCATCGCACGCCGCCTGCAACAATTCAGGCTTCAACTGACCGGACAGGAAATCATCCGCCCCGCCCTGATCGACCAGCAGGTCCGCCACGCGCGCGCCGTCCGCGATCAGCGCCACCGCATCATGCCGCCGCCACGCCGCCGGGTCGGTGCCCAGATAGCCGGCCAATGCCTTCTGCCCCCACGGCACCTGCGACGGTGCCACGATCGGGGCGAAGGCGGACACCGAACGATAACGCTCCGGCATCCGTAGCCCGATCGTCAGCGCACCATGCCCGCCCATCGAATGGCCGAACACACCCTGTCGCGCCGGATCGACCGGAAATTCCGCCGCCACCAGATCGGGCAGTTCCTGCGTGACGTAGGACCACATCCGGTAATGGTCCGCATAGGGCGCCTGCGTCGCATCGACATAGAAACCCGCGCCCAGCCCGAAATCCCAGGCGCCCGCCGGATCGTCCGGTACGCCCTCGCCGCGTGGCGACGTATCGGGCGCGACCAGCACCAGCCCCAGTTCCGCGCAGACCCGGCGATACTCACCCTTGTCGGTCACATTGGCATGGGTGCAGGTCAGACCCGAAAGATACCAGACCACCGGCAGCCGCGCCCCCTCCGCATGAGGCGGGACATAGACGGAGAAGGTCATGTCCGTCCCCGTCACCGCCGAACGGTGCCGGTACACGCCCTGCGTCCCGCCATGCGCCTTGGCGGTGGACACCGTCTCGATCATGACGACACCAGAAAACGCGCGCACAGCTTGTTGCCGGTCGGATCGCGCAGATAAGCGAGGTACAGGATGCGCCCCCCGGTCGCGTGCCGGATACCGGGCGGATCCTCACAAGCCGTGCCGCCATGCGCGATCCCCGCCGCCTGCCATGCATCGGCCATCTCGGGCGACGTCGCCAGAAAGCCCAGCGTCCCGCCATTGGCGTGCGTCGCCGGTTGCCCGTCGATCGGCACGGTGATGACGAACCGGCTGTCGCCCTGCTGATAGACCAGCCGCCCCCATTCATCGACGACGCCCGCCGGGACGCCCAGCACGCCCAACGTGGCGTCGTAGAAATCCTTCGCGGCGGCAATGTCGTCCGCGCCGATCATCACATGACTGAACAAGACCCGTTCCTCCCCTTGGCGCGACTTAATATACCACCACCGACCGGATCGACTTGCCGGCGTGCATCAGGTCGAACCCCTTGTTGATCTCGTCCAGCGTCAGGACATGCGTAATCATCGGGTCGATCTCGATCTTCCCGTTCATATACCAGTCGACGATCTTCGGCGTATCGGTCCGCCCGCGCGCGCCGCCGAACGCCGATCCTTTCCACACCCGCCCGGTCACGAGCTGGAAGGGCCGCGTGCTGATCTCCTTGCCCGCTTCCGCCACGCCGATGACGACCGACACGCCCCAGCCGCGATGGCACGCCTCCAGCGCCTGCCGCATCACGGTGGTGTTGCCCGTGCAATCGAAGGTGTAATCCGCGCCGCCCTCGGTCAGCGCGATCAGATGCTGGACAATATCGCCCTCGATCTTCGCCGGGTTGACGAAATGCGTCATCCCGAACCTCTTGCCCCATTCGGCCTTGTCGTCGTTCAGGTCGACACCGATGATCTTGTCCGCGCCCACCATGCGCGCCGCCTGGATCACGTTCAGCCCGATCCCGCCCAGCCCGAACACCACGACATTCGCGCCCGGTTCCACCTTGGCGGTGTTCACCACCGCGCCGACCCCGGTCGTCACGCCGCACCCGATATAGCAGGAGGACTGGAACGGCGCGTCCTGCCGGATCTTCGCCACCGCGATTTCGGGCACGACCGTGAAGTTGGAGAAGGTCGAACAGCCCATATAATGGAAGATCGGCTGGCCCTTGTAGCTGAACCGCGTCGTCCCGTCGGGCAGCAGCCCCTTGCCCTGCGTCGCGCGGATCGCGGTGCACAGGTTGGTCTTGCCGCTGAGGCACGACTTACACTGCCGGCATTCGGGCGTGTAGAGCGGGATGACATGATCGCCCACCGCGACGCTGGTCACGCCCGCGCCGATCTCGCGCACGATCCCCGCGCCCTCATGCCCCAGCACGCTCGGGAACAGCCCCTCGCTGTCTAGCCCGTCCAGCGTATAGGCGTCGGTATGGCAGATGCCCGTCGCCATGATCTCGATCAGCACCTCGCCGGGCTTCGGCCCGTCCAGATCCAGTTCGACGATCTCCAGCGGCTTCTTCGCCTCGAACGCTACTGCGGCCCGCGTCTTCATTGCTTCGCTTTCGTTGGTTGGCAGGATCTCTCGGGCGACGCCGGACGCCGCGCCTCGGCTCCAGATAGTCCAGCCTTTCCGCGAATGCGACCCCACGCCCGCCGGACCCTCTTCCGCACCGATGCGTTCCCGTTCCTCCGCGCATCAGGAGTCCCGCCATGTCGTCCGAAGACACACCCGTCTGGTTCATTTCCGGCTGCTCGACCGGGTTCGGTCGCGCACTGGCGCAGGCGGTGCTGGCCCGTGGCTGGCGCGTCGTCGCCACTGCACGCGATCGCGAACGCGTCCGCGATCTGGTCGAAACCGCGCCAACCCACGCGCTCGCGCTCGATCTGGACGTCACCGTGCCGCAGGACATCAGCAGCGCCGTCACCGCGGCGGAAGAACGGTTCGGGCGGATCGACGTCCTCGTCAACAATGCCGGCTATGGCTATCAGGCCGCGATCGAGGAAGGCGACGATGCCGAGATCCGCGACCAGTTCGACGCCAATGTCTTCGGCCTGTTCGCGCTCACCCGCGCCGTCCTGCCCGGAATGCGCATCCGCCGTTCGGGGCATATCCTCAACATCACCTCGGTCGCCGGCCTCGTCGGCTATCCCGCCTCGGGCTATTATGCCGCGTCCAAACATGCGGTGGAGGGCTTCACCGACACGCTGGCCGCCGAAACCGCGCCGCTGGGCATCCGCGTCACCGCCGTCGAACCCGGCCCGTTCCGCACCGACTGGGCCGGCCGCTCGCTCCGCCAGACGCCCAACCACATCGTCGACTATGCCGAAACCGCCGGCGCGCGCATGACCGCGACCTCGGGCTATAGCGGCACGCAGGCCGGCGATCCCGATCGCGCCGCGCAGGCGATGATCGCACTTACCGAACGCGCCGATCCCCCGCGCCATCTCGTCCTCGGCAAATGGGGCCATGACGCGGTGGTGCAGGCGCTGCGCGATCGCCTGGCGGAAATCGAGGCCGGACGCGACATCGCGCTCGCCACCGATTTCCCGGAAGGCTGAACCCTGCCGTTATCGGTGGACAGACGGCGCATTTCCCTGTCCTCTGTCCCCGATAACGAAGGACGTTCCCATCCATGATCCACAAGCCGTTCGCCGCCCTGATCGCCACCCTCCTTCTGGGCAGCGCGCTGGCCCCCGCCGCCGCGCAGACCGATTCCAAGGTGGCGATGGTCAAGCCGATCCCCGACGGTGGCGACATTCCGAAGACCTTCGTCCCCGTCCGCACCGGCTATGACTATGTGAAGCGCACCGTCATGATCCCGATGCGCGACGGGGTGAAGCTCCACACCGTCATCCTCGTGCCGAACGGCGTGAAGCGCGGCCCGATCATGCTCGATCGCACGCCCTATAATGCGAACAGCATGTTGGCACGCGGCGGCGGCGGGCCGATGATCGAACAGAATCTGTCGCCCGCTTATGCCGAACTGGCGCGCGCCGGCTACATCATCGTCGGGCAGGATGTGCGCGGCAAGGACGGGTCGCAGGGCGACTATGTCATGAACCGCCCCCTGCGCGGCCCGCTAAACCCCACCCGCGTCGATCACGCCACCGATGCCTATGACACGATCGACTGGCTGGTGAAGAACGTCCCCGAATCCAATGGCCGGGTCGGCACGATCGGCACCAGCTATGACGGCTTCACCGCGCTCATGAGCCTCATCAACCCGCATCCCGCGCTCAAGGCCTCGGTCCCGATCAACCCGATGGTCGATGTGTGGAAGGGCGACGACTGGTTCCACAACGGCGCCTTCCGTCAGGAAATGATGAGCTATGTCTACGGCCAGACCGCGACCAAGGGGTCGGGCGAGGACTGGTACACCACCCGCTATGACGATTATGACACGTTCATGGCGTATGGCTCCCCCGCCGCCTATGGCCGCGCGATGGGGATGCAGCAGCTTCCCTTCTGGAATCGCCTGCAACAGCATCCCGCCTATGACGCCTATTGGCAGGAACAGGCGGTCGACAAATTGCTGGCGAAGGCCCCGCTGACCGTCCCGACCTTGTTCGTCGACAGCCTGTGGGATCAGGAGGATATTTACGGCGCACCCGCCGCCTATGCCGCCACTAGGGCGCGCAGCAACGGCAACGCGCATCTCGTGCTCGGGCCGTGGCATCATGGGCAGGGCAATGGCGTCGCCACCAATCTGGGCGCAATCGACTGGGGTTCGGACACCGGCAAGGAATTCCGCCGCACCGTCCTGATCCCCTTCCTCGACAGCCATTTGAAGGAAGGCGCACCCGCCGCCGACATCGCGCCCGTCACCGCCTATGAGACCGGCACCAATGTCTGGCGGCGTCATGCCGACTGGCCGCTCGCCTGCGCCACCGGCTGCGCAACGGGCATGACCCCGCTCTATCTGACCGCCGGCAACGGCCTCTCGCTCGGCACCGCGCCCGCCGGCGGGGCGGGCTATGACGAATATGTCTCCGATCCCGCCAAGCCCGTCACCTACCGCGCCCGCCCCAATTTCTCGCCATGGGCGCCCGGCTCCACCTGGCGGCAATGGCTGGTCGACGATCAGCGCTTCGCCGCCGCCCGCCCCGACGTGCTGACCTACAGCACGCCCGTCCTGACCAAAGCGGTCAAGATTTCCGGGCAGGCCGTCGCGCATCTGTTCGCCTCGACCAGCGGCACCGACAGCGACTGGATCGTCAAGCTGATCGACGTCTATCCCGACATGGTGCCCGCCAAGCCCGAAATGGGCGGCTATCAGCTTGCGGTCGCCATGGACGTGCTACGCGCCCGCTACCGGGACGATCCGTCGGTGGCCAAGGCCGTCCCCGCCGATGCGGTCGTCCCCTATGCGATCACGCTGCCCGATGCGGATCATGTCTTCCTGCCCGGCCACCGCATCATGGTGCAGGTCCAGTCGAGCTGGTTCCCGCTCTATGATCGCAACCCGCAGACCTTCGTCCCCAACATTTTCGATGCCAAACCCGCCGATTATCGCAAGGCGACGCAGCGCATCCATCATGCGCCGGGTCAGGCCAGCTACGTCGCGCTGCCCATCGTCCCCTGACGGTCAGTCCTCGATCGCCCGCGCCGCGGCGCGGGCATAATCCTCCGCGATCCGCCGCGCCTTCGCATCCTTGAACACCGCCGCCGGCTCCGGCGCTTCGTCCAGTGCGTGCAACAGCATCCACAGCGCAAAACGCCGCCCCGCATCCGCCTCCAGCCCCAAAGCCAGCCGCGCCCGCGCACACCCCTCCGCAATCGCTTCGGGGTCGAGACGATCAAGATCGGTCGTCCCGAAATAATGATGAAGCAGCGCATCCAGATCCATGACCCCGCTCTGCCGCGCACACCGCCCCACGGCAAGCCGCGTGTTCGACAGATGATTGGACAACAACGCTGCTGCCCCGACGCAGGCCGGGGCCTGGGTGAATCGGTTGCGTCCAGGCCCCGGCCTCCGCCGGGACACATAGACGTTCAGTCAGCCCGGAACCCTTGTTCCATCCCATCCCTGAAGCTGAAAGCCCTACCCCGCAAACACACCCTTCCGCACGCCATAGGCATGGAACAGCTCCGGCCAGGCCGAGGTCGGCACCGTCTTCGGCAAACGCGTGCCGAAGCCATGGCCGCCTTCGTCGAAGACATGCAGTTCCGCCGGCCGCTTCGCCGCCAGCATCGCCGCATACATGCGCAGGCTGTTCGCCACCGGCACCGCGCCGTCGTCGCCGGCATGGGTCAGGAACACCGGCGGCGTCGCGGCCGTCACGCGGGTTTCGACCGATGTCGCGCGGATCAGCGCGGCGGACGGGTTCGGCCCCAGCAGCGCGTCGCGCGATCCGCCATGCGTCACGCCTGCTTCCATCGAGATGACCGGATAGATCAGCCCCGCCAGATCGGGCCGCGCCGACAGCCGGTCGGCGGCATCGACCGGATCATAGACGCGCTCGTCAGCCCTCGTCGCCAGCGATCCCGCAAGATGCCCGCCCGCCGAGAAACCCAGCACCGCGATCCGCGCCGGATCGACTGCGAAGCGCGCCGCCTGCGACCGGATCAGCCGCATCGCGCGCTGCGCATCCTGCAACGGCACCCGTTCGCGCGACGTCCATTTTTCACCCGGCAGGCGGTAGAGCAGGATGAACGCCGTGATCCCGCGCGCATTCAGCCACGCCGCCTGTTCCGTCCCCTCATTGTCATAGGCCAGAAACCCGTATCCGCCGCCCGGCACCAGCAGCACCGCCGCCCCGTTCGGCCGCGCCGCCCGCCGCACGATCAAAGCCGGTTCGTTGATGCCGCGAATCCACCGGTCCGGCAGCCCGCCGTCACGCGTCCTCGGTTCGGTCTGCGGCGACCCCGGCCGGTGGCGCTCGGCCGGATAGGCGTCGCTCCACAACGGCACGGTCTCGTCCGCCGCCGCAGCCTGCGCCAGTCCCGCGACCGGGCCGGCCGCCAGCAGCGCCGCCCCGCCCTGCAACACCCGCCGCCGCATTTGATCGATCCCGTCCGTCATGCGCTCTTCTCCGGTATGTTCAACAGATTGATCGCGTCCAGCACGCGCGCCTCGATCTCGTCGCGCTTCAGCCCCGGCGGGATCGGATCGCCGAACCGGAACGTCACCACGCCCGGCCGCTTCACGAACCCCTTGCGCGGATAGACGCGCCCGCTGTCCAGCGCGACCGGCACCACCGGCAGGCCCAAAGTCCGGTACAGCCCGGCAAAGCCCGGCCGCAGCGGCGCGCGCACGCCGGGATCGATCCGCGTCCCTTCCGGAAAGATCACGATCGACCGGCCCGCCGCCACCGCCGCCTTGGCCGCACGCATCATCACGCGCAGCGCGGTCGCCGATCCGTCACGATCCACCGGGATCACGCCATGCGCCCGCGCCGCCCGGCCCCAGCCGAAAATGTCCGCCAGTTCCTTCTTCACCACCACCGCCGGATCGGGCAGCAGGATAATCATTTCCAGCGTTTCGAACATCGACTCATGCTTGGCGGCCACCAACGTCGGCTCCTGCGGGATCACGCCTTCCACACGAATGCGGATCCCCAGCAGCCAGCGCGCGCACCAGCGATGATAATAGGCCCAGCCACGACTGACCTTCAGCACCGGCGGCGTCCCGAACGGCGCCGCGATCAGCGCCAGCGTCACCGCCCCGACCGATCCCGGAAAGAAGAACAGCGCGAACAGGATCGATCGGATCAGGGCCATGTCAGGGTTGCCGCTCTCATCGTGAAGGTTATTCCCGGCGTTCCCCCGCGGACGCGGGGGTCCAGTCCGGATCCGGGATCCGGCACTGGAGGAAGAAGAAGCTGGATCCCCGCCTTCGCGGGGATACGAAAAGGCGACACACCAACCACCCTCAATATCCCAGCGGCGCAGCGACACGCCGCAGCAGATATTTCGTATATTCCTTCATCAGCACCAGAAAGCCCGGCTCGCTGCGCACCCCGTCGGACAGGATCGTCACCCGCCGGTCCAGCACGCGCGCCAGTTCGAACCGGGCGCGCGCCATGTGCCAGTCCGTCGTCACCAGCCGCAGCGTGCGATAGCGATGCTGCGCCACCCATGCGGCGGTTTCGTCCGCATTGCTGCGCGTATCCACCGATTCGGCCCCGAGATCGACACAGCAGGCGATCAGCCGTGGCGGCGCATGATATTCGGCGATCATGTCCTGCGGCCGCACTCGCCGGTCCACGCCGGAAATCAGCATCCGCCGCGCCTGCTTCGCCTCCAGCAGCGCCAGCCCGCGCGGGATGCGCCCCGGCCCGCCGGTCACCACCACGATCCCGTCCGTCACCATGTCCGGCCCCGGCCCCGGCAGCGCGACCGCGAACCACACGAAGCCCAGCACCCACAACAGCACCGCCAGCGAAAAGAGCCGCGCGATCATGACAACCGCCCCAGCGCGCGCAGCACCGACCAGCGCGCCGTCGTCGCCGCCAGCAAGGTCGTCGCGATCGGCAACGCCACCAGCAGTCCCCAGCCCCAGCGCGGCAGTATGACCGACCCGACCAGTTCGGACCCCAGCCCCGCCAATTGCCCCGCCAGCAACCACAGCACCCCCGCCCCCGCACCCAGCCCGATCAGCCCCGCGAACAGCGCGTCGAGCGCGATCCGCCGCTGGAACAGCCGCGCAATCTGCACGTCGGTCGCGCCCAGCAGATGCATGACGTCGATCGTCCCGCGATGCAGGTCCAGCGCGGATGCCGACGCCAGCAGCACGGTGCAGGCCGTCGCCGCCGTCGTCAGCAGCACCAGCAACAGCGCCAGCCAGCGCAGCGTCCCGATCAGCCGCGCGACCGGGGCCAGCGCCGCCTGATGATCGTCCACACGCGCATCGGGCGCGATCCGCCGCAGCGCCGCCGCGATCCGCGGCACCGCGTCCGCCTGCGATACGGTGACGTCGATCAGCACCGGCAGCGGCAGATCGTCCGATCGCGTGGTCCCCAGCCAGGGTTCCAGCAGCGCGCTCATCTCCGCCGCACCCACCTGCTCCACCGCGCGCACATCCGGATCGCGGCCCAGCATCGTCCGCACCGCCTGCGCCTGCGCATCGCGCCGCACCGGATCGGCCTGCACGATCTGCACCGTGGCGCGCGTCGCCAGCCCGCCGCCAATCTCCCGCGCAGCCTGTCCCAGCGCCAGCCCCGCCGCCGCCGCCAGCGTCGTCAGGAACAGCATGATCGCCAGCACCCACGGCATCGGCCCGGACAGCCGCCCTTCCTGCAACAGCCGCCGATCGGCCGCGCGCACCATCGGGATGGGGAACCGCGCCATCTCAGCTCCCCGCCCGCGGCGGATAGCGCAGCGCGCCCGTCGGGTCGGCCAGCCGCCCGGCATCCAGCCGCAGCATCCGCGCATGGGACACGCGCGACAGCAGATGGATGTCGTGCGTCGCCACCACGATCGTCGTGCCCAGCTTGTTCAGCGCGTCGAACAGATGGAGCAACCGCGCCGCCATTTCCGGATCGACATTGCCCGTCGGCTCGTCCGCCACCAGGATTTCGGGCCGCGCGATCACCGCGCGCGCGATCGCCACGCGCTGCTGCTCTCCGCCCGACAGCGTGGCCGGCCGCGCCTCCGCGCGCGATGCCAGCCCGACCCAGGCCAGCATCTCACGCACTGGCGCGTCCAGATCGCGTTCCTCCACCCCGCCCACGCGCAGCGGCAAGGCGACATTGTCATAGACGGACAGATAGGGAATCAGCCGGAAATCCTGGAACACCACGCCGATCCGGCGGCGAAATCCCGGCAGCCGGTCGCGCGGCAGCGTCACCACATCCTCGCCGAACAGGCGGATCGTGCCGCGCGTCGGCCGCTGCGCCAGATAGAGCAGCCGCAACAGCGACGTCTTGCCCGCGCCCGATGCCCCGGTCAGGAAATGGAAACTGCCGGGCGCCAGCGCAAAGCTGAGATCGGCCAGCGTCTCGCCGTCCGAACCATAGCGCAGGCCGACATTCTCGAACTGGACGATCGTGCCCACTATTCCCTTTCCGCCTTTCGATACCGCCTTGGCATGGGGCGGGGCCGGTCGGCAAGGCGGGAGGGCCGCGGTCGGTCCACCGGTGCGACCGGCGGCGCGGCCGGGCGATTGTTGCGCTGCCCCCGCTTGCCGCATCGGGAACAAGCTGCTTTATCGAATCCCTAGTCCCGCCGCCGTCATACCCGTCCGGAATCCGATGATCCTGATCTGCCCAGCCTGCGCCACCCGTTACACGGTCTCCGATACGGCGATCGGGGACAGCGGACGCCAGGTGCGTTGCGCCGCCTGCCGCCATAGCTGGTTCGAAACGCCGGCCGGTGCCGCCCGCGCGGCCGAACGCGCCGTGCCGCCGCCGCCCGCACCCGCTGCGCCAGCCCCCGCGCCGCCGATTCAGCCTGCCGCCACTCCGGTTCCGCCCGTGCCGCCGACACCGGCACCGCCCCCGCCGCTCCCGCAGGCTGCGATTCCCCGCGCCGCGCCGGTTGCCGCGCCCGAACCGACACGGCATATTTACGGGGAGGAAGATCTTGCCGCCACCAGCATGATCGATCCGTTCGCCCATGCCCCGCTGTTCCACACGCGCCGCAATCCGAACCGCCTGTGGACGCTGATCGCGGTCGTCGTCGGCGTGCTGCTGATCGTCGCCATCGCCGGCCTGCTGGTGCTGGTCCCCACCGATCTCGCCGATCGCGTCGGTTTGGGCGGGGAGGCCGCGCAGAAACTCTATGTCCGCCCGCTGCGGCTGGAACGACGGACCATGGAAAGCGGCAACGAACTGCTGGAAGTCAGCGGCCGCGTCACCAACCCAACCGATACGCCGCAAACCGTCTCCGACATCCGCGCCGAACTGAAGGACGCCTCGAAGCGCACCGTCTATAACTGGACGATCACACGCCCCGTCCGCACCTTGCAACCCGGGGCCAGCGCCGATTTCGACAGTGCCGCAGTCGATGTGCCGAAGGGATCGACCGACGTCGCCCTCAGTCTGGTCGAACCGATTTCGAACTGAGCGCCCGCCGCCGTGCGATGACGACGAATCGCGCGCCCTGCAACAGCGCCGCCGCCACCATCCCGCCGCCACAGGCCAGCGCCAGCCCCGGCGCGCCGTGGCCCGTGGCGTAAAGCCACCAGCCAAGCCCCCCGGTCACGCCGAAATAGGCGATCACCCCGTTCACGCCCGCCGCCACCTGATCCCCCAGCGACCGCAGCGCATAGACCAGCACCAGCTGGATCCCGTCGAACAGCATGAACGGGGCCAGCGTCGCCACCAGCAGGATGCCCATCTCGATCGCCGCCGGGTCGGGCGCGGACAAGGGCGGCACGATCCAGTCGCGTCCCAGCCAGAACAGCGCACCCATTGCGCCCATGCCACACGCCGCCAGCATTGCGGCGATCGCGGTGCGCGGGGCCGCCTGTTCCGGCTCGCCCGCCCCCACCGCATTGCCCACGCGCACCCCCGCCGCCGATCCGAATCCCAGAGCCGTGGCAAATGCCAGATTATGGAGCGAGAACATCGCCTGAAACCCCGCCGCCGCGACATCGCCCAGTCGCGTCGACAGCACGATCAGCCATGCGAAGCCGATCAGCTCCAGCGCGGATGTCAGCGCCGGCACCACCCCGAACCGCGCCAGCGCGGGCACGGCGCGCCACGCCGCCCGCCACGCCGCAGGCGTCAGATCACGGATCCCCCGCGCCTGCGCGTCCCCCACGGTCCAGCACGCCGCCAGCAACGCCACCGCCCCCGCAATCGACACCGTCGCCGTCGCCAGCGCCGCGCCCACCGCGCCCAGCGCCGGCAGCCCCAGATGCCCGCCCACCCACGCCCAGGCCAGCACCGCATTGGCGGGCAGCATCGCCAGATTGACCACGGTCACGCGCCGGGGCGTGCTGATCCCTTCCAGAAAATAGCTGGCGACGGTCAGGATCAGTTGCGCCGGCATCGCCAGCGCCATCGCCCGCACCACCGCCCCGCCTTGCGGCACCAGCGCGGGCGCGACTCCGGCCGCGCGCAGCATCGCCTCGCCCCCCAGAAACAGCATGGCCGCCAGCACCAGCCCCAGCATCGCGGCATAGAGCAACCCGCTACGCAGACACGCCCCCGTCGCCCGCAGGTCGCGCGCCCCGTCCGCGCGCGCGGTGAACACCAATGTCCCCACCAGGGCGGACAACCCCATCACGATCAGCACGAAGGTCACGCTCCGGCTCGCCGCCAGCGCCGCCAGTTCATCCACCCCGGCCCGCCCGACCACCGCAACGTCGATCAGATGCATCAACGTCCAGTTGAGGCTGGTCAGCGCCACCGGCCATGCCAGCGCGATCAGCCGGCGGGCTTCGTCCGGCCATCCGGCGGGCCATTGCGATGCGGTCATGGTCACGCGCCCGGCGCTACCCTGCTCCCGTCCGCACGTCACCTGCGATATCCCTGTTGCGGATCGACGATCGCGCTGCTAGAGGCTCCGGCCTACCGACGTCCCGGGTAACCGGGACGGGTTCCCTGATGTGCGGTCATGGCGGAATTGGTAGACGCGCAACGTTGAGGTCGTTGTGTCCGAAAGGACGTGGAAGTTCGAGTCTTCTTGACCGCACCATCATAGAAAGCCGGGCCGGGTCCCCCCGCCCGGCTTTTCTGTTTCCGGGGCCGGTGGCGATCGGGACGCGTAGATCAAAAACAACTGACTCACGAAAACCGGGCATGATCCAACTACCCAAACCGTTCGTGCTGAGTAGCGGCCGAGTAGCCCTGAAAGGGCGTATCGAGGACGCGTATCGAAGCATTGCGCACGCCCTTCGATACGGGCCTTCGACTACGCTCAGTCCCTACTCAGGGTGAACGGGGTCTGCTGCGTCCGTCGCTTGTGATACCGAATCACCCACACCCCTACCGCCGCGGTGCCGCCCCCGCAAAAGTCACCACACTCTCCGCGCCCCCGGCCGACAGCGCCGAAACACCGAAAAACGTATCGTCGATGTTGATCCCGCGCAGCACCACAGTCTGCGTACCCGCCGGCACGTCGCGCGCATCGGTCCAGTCGGGCCGGTCCGCCCGCCGCCAGCGGATGCGATAGCCTGCCGCCGCCGGCACCGCGCCCCACGCCACCGTCGTATCGGCCTTCAGCGCCCCCGCGATCGTCACGTCGGCGGGCGCGGCCGGTGCGTGCGCCAGTTCGCGCGCGACCGCGATGTTGAGCGCCGTCACGCGCGCCAGATAGGGGAAATCGACACCCCCGATCGTGTCGCCGTAGACCACGCCATTTTCTGTGCGCAGATCCTGATGCTGGCGATCGTAATTTTCCACCGCCTCGCTGAACCGCACGGCGGGATAGCCCGCTTCCAGAAACGGCGTCTGGTCCCCGCCGCGTCCGAACCGGTCGGGCCGGTGGATCGTGACCACTTCCAGCGTCTTCGCCCCCGGCGTCCCCACCCGGCGGACCAGCTTGGCCAGCGCGCGCGACGGCCCGTCATCCTCCCCACCGATCTGGCGGACAGCCTTGGCGGCGGGCAGATCGGCGGCAGCGGACAGGCCCTCGCTGAACACGCGGATCCGGTCGGCGACCATGGCCCCGCTCTGCCCATGAATATTGCCGACGATATCGTTGTTCAGCACGCCCGCGATCCGCCACCCGCGCGCCTTGGCAGTCGCGGCGAGCAGCTTGCCGCCCCACAATCCCTGTTCCTCGCCCGACAGCAGCGCATAGACGATCGTGGCCGGAAATTTCTCGCGCGACAGGATCCGCGCCGCCTCGATCACCAGCGCGCTGCCCGATGCATCGTCATTCGCGCCCGGCGCGTCGCTCTTGCTGTCCATCACGTCGCTGACGCGGCTGTCGATATGGCCCTGCAGGATGATGACGCGATCGGGATCGGTCGTGCCGCGCTGGATCGCGACGACATCCTCCACAACTACGCCCTCCGGCGCGCGCGGCCCGGTGAAGCGATCCGCCACGCGCTCGACGGTCAGGCATCCCCCACAGGCCTTGCCGATCGCCGCGAACCGCGCCGCGCCCCAGTTACGCGCTGCACCGATCCCCCGCTTCGGGTCCGTCGCCGACGACAAGGTATGCCGCGTGCCGAACGACACCAACGCCGCCACCGACGTCTTCAGTTCGGCCGGATCGGCGGAAGGCGCAGCGGCGATCAGCAGGAGCGCGGCGGGCAGGATCATCAAGGATTTCATGAGGCTGAACCTGTGCCAGCCGGGTGGCGACGGTCAACCCCCGTCGCCACCCATCGCCATGCGTTCAGTCCATATGGACGGACGGCACCTTTGGCGGCTGCGGCGTCGGCACCGCGCCGCGCCCCGGCTTGCGATTGGCATAGAGCAAGGCGGCGACCAGCGCGGCCGAGCCGATGCCGACGGCGGCCCCGGCGATCACGCGGCGCGTCTTGTCCTCGGCGGCGGTCGATTCGGATCGGGCCGGTTTCTCATGCGACGGCGTCGGGGCGGGCTGCGCCGGAAAAGGGGCGACCGACGCCTCCGGAAGCGGTGGCGTATGCGACATGACGGGCAATCCTCCGTTTGTGACTCTGCGATGACAACGTGGTGTAGGGGTTGCGGTTCAATCCGGGTAGCCGCCGCGCGCTGAACGTCACCTGTCGAACCCCTTTATGCCCCGATCCGCGTCAGCCGCGCCGCGATCCGCGCCATGCCCGGCCATGCCGCCAGCATCCCCGCCATCGGTCCGCGCGCCCGCGGATGTTCCGCCAGATGCCGGATCGCCCCCGCCACCGCCAGCGGACGCCGCGCCCGCTGCGCAAAGCCCGCCTGCCACCCGGTCGCTGCCCCCGCCCCGCCGCGCAGATAGGCCGCCGCCGCCGATCGCGCGCTCGCCAGCGCGATCGCCACCCCGTCCCCCGCCAGCGAGGCGATCACTGCCGCCTGATCCCCCAGCCGGAACAGCCCATCCTCGGTCCCCGCCGCGCGCCAGCCATAAGGCACACCCGCAATCGCGATCCACTGCTCCGCCGTCGCCGCGCGATCGACCAGCAACGGCGCCTGCCCCGCAATCTCCCGCAGCAGCGCCGCTACCCCGCCCGATCCGATCCGGTCCGCCGCCACCGACAGGCACAGATTGGCGCGGCCATCCTCCTGCAACAGGATCCCCGCATAGCCGCCATCGAACGCGTGCAGTTCGATCATGCCCGAAAGCGCGGCGGTCAGCGCCGGGCTGGCGGGCAAGGCGGTGCGAAACCCGATGGAGGGCGCCAACGGCCGCGGCCGTGCCAGCCCGCGCAGTTCATGCTTGCCCGTCGCCAGGAACAGCGCATCGCCCTGCGCCGTCCCGCCATCCGCCAGCCGCAGCATCGTCCCCGTCGCCTCCCGGATCACCACGCCGCGTTCGATCCCGGCTCCCGCCGCCGCGGCCCGTTCCAGCAGGACCGCGTCCAGCCGGTGCCGCGACAATCCGGCGGCGGCGTGCGGCAGCGCGGTTTCGATCCGCCGCCCCCCCGCCACGATCCGCACCCGCCCGATCGGATGCGCGCCCAGCGCCGCGACATCGATGCCCAGCGCCGTCAGGCTCGCCACCGCGTCCCATCCCAGAAACGCGCCGCACACTACGTCATGCGCGTCCCGGCTCCGCTCCAGCAACCGGGGCAGCGCCCCGCCTTGCGCCAGCCATAATGCCGCCGTCGCGCCCGCCGGCCCGCCACCGGCGATCAGCGGCGTCATCGCACGCGCTCCACGCACAGCCGGAACGGAAAGCGCCGCACCACCTTCGCCGCCGGCCCGATCCCCGCATCCGTCAGGATCGCCGCCCATTCCGTCGGCCGGAACGCCCGCGCGATCGACAGCCGCCCGTCCGCCCGCACGATCGGATGCCAGCGCATCGCCGACGCCAGCACCGGATAACCCGCATAGGCAAAACCATGGCGATGCAGATCGTTGACGATCCACCCCATCGCTGCCTCCGCCTCCATGAACAGCAGAAAAGCGCGCAATTGCGGCGCTGTCATATGATGCGCGACGAGGCTGGACGCGATCACGTCCCACCCCTCGCCGGCCAGATCGGCATAGTCGCCGGTCCGGTAATCGATCGCCAGATCGTCCGGCGTCGCCGCCCGCGCCGCCACCGCGCTGTTGGGGTTGAGATCGATCCCGACCAGTTCCGCCCGGATCCCGCGCCGCCGCGCCCGGCGCGCAATCGCCCGCAGCATGTCGCCCTGCCCATAGCCCACATCCAGCAGGCGGAAGGATGTGCGGTCACCCAGCACCCGGTCGATGAAGTCCAGCGTCGGCCGGCGCGCCATCGTCACGCTGTTGACCGTCGCCAGATCGGCCAGCACCGCCGCATAGTCGGCAGCGGGCAGGTCGGGCGCGTCCATCGCCTCTTCCTGCGTGCTGCGTTCGGCGAGGCTCATGCGCGCGCGAACCGGAAACCATCGGCGGCCAGCCCCGGCCCGAAGGCGATGGCCAGCCCGTTCCGCGCCGTCGGCCGCGCCAGCAGATCGGCCAGCACGAACATCAATGTCGCCGAAGACATATTCCCGTACCGTGCCAGCACCCCCCGCGATTCGGCCAGCGCCGCCGCCGGCAGGTCCAGCGCCTGCCCCACCGCATCCAGGATCGACCGTCCCCCGGCATGGACCGCCCAGGCATCGATCGCTTCGGCCCCCTCGGGCAGGATGCGCGCCCGGAAATCGGGATCGGCCAGCGCCTGCGCGATATGCCCCGGCACCGCGCCGGACAGATGCATGGCGAACCCGGTATCGCCGATCGCCCAGCGGATCAGCCCGGCCGTATCGGGCAAGGTCGCCGCAAAGGGCTGCCGGATCGCGAAGCCGCCCGGTTCGCCCGTCACCAGCGCCGCCGCCGCCCCGTCGCCGAATTGCAGCATCGCCAGCAGCGGTTCCAGCGCATCGGCCGGTTGCAGGTGCAACGTCGACAGCTCCACCGTCACTACCAGCACGCGCGCCGCCGGTTCGGACCGCACGATATGATGCGCGGTGCGCAACGCCACGATCGCGGCATAGCATCCCATGAACCCGACCAGGGTCCGCTCCACGCCCGGATCCAGCCCCAGCCGCGCCGCCAATATCTGGTCCAGCCCCGGCGCCATGAATCCGGTGCAGCTCGCCACCACCAGATGCGTGATCCCGTCCAGCGCAACCTTGTCCGCCAACGCCGCGATCGCCTCCATCGCCAGCGCGGGGGCCGCCTCCGCATAGATCGTCATCCGCGCGGAGGTCGGCGGCAACGGATCGACCGCATAAAATCCCCCCGCCGCCACGGGCGATCCGCCGTCCGGCGTGGGTGGCAGCACCGACCAGCGCGCGCCGATCCCCGCACGCTGGTCCATCCGCCGGAACAACGCCGCCTCCCGCCGGTCGCTCAGCCGCGCACTGGCCCAGTCCACGAAGGCACGATGAATGTCATGGGACGGAGTGGCGGTGCCGACGGCATGAAGATAAGCGGTGGACGGCACGTGGCTTCCCGGATCAGATGGCTTGCAGCTGCAACGCACAGACATTGCCAATGGGGTCCGTACACGGGCAAGGCCTCTCCATGATATCCTCCGAATATGATGCGATCATCCTGGGCGCCGGCGCGGCGGGCATGATGGCCGCACTCACTGCCGGCCAACGCGGGCGGCGCATTCTCGTGCTCGATCATGCCGATGCGGCGGGCAGGAAGATCCTGATTTCCGGCGGTGGACGCTGCAACTTCACCAATGTCGGCACCACACCGGATCGGTTCCTGTCGAAGAACCCGCATTTTGCGAAGTCCGCGCTGGGCCGCTACACGCCCACCGATTTCATCGCGCTGGTCGATCGTCATGGCATCGCCTGGCACGAAAAGACGCTTGGCCAGCTCTTTTGCGACGGCAAGGCAAACCAGATCGTCGACATGCTGCTCTACGAGATGCGCGCGGGCGGGGTGGAATTGCGGCTCGGTCACCGGATCGACACGGTCGCCAAGACCGGCAGCAGCTATGAAGTCGTCGCCAACGGCACGACCTTTCGTGCGCCCGCGCTCGTGGTGGCGACCGGCGGTCCCGCCATTCCGAAGATCGGCGCGACCGGCTTCGCCTATGACATCGCCCGCCAATTCGGGCTGAAGGTCGTCGAACCGCGCCCCGCGCTGGTGCCGCTCACGCTCGGCGGCGACGCGCTGGCCTTTCGCGGGCTGGCGGGCGTCGCGCTGGATACGGTGGCACGCTGTAACAAGGCGGCGTTCCGCGAGGCTTCCCTACTCACGCACAAGGGCCTGTCCGGCCCCGCCATCCTGCAAATCTCCTCTTATTGGCGGCATGGCGATCCGGTCGCGATCGACCTCCTGCCCGATCGCGATGCCGCCGCCACCCTGCTGGATGCCAAGCGCACCCGCCCGCGCACCGAGTTGAAAAGACTGCTGGCGGATCTCCTGCCCGACCGGCTGGCTGCTGTGGTGGCGGAGGCGCTGGCGCTGCCCGGCAATCTCGCCGATCTGCCCGATGCGAAGCTGGCGGCGGCGGGGCGGCGGCTGAACGGCTGGGAATTCGTGCCCAATGGTTCCGAAGGCTTCGCCAAGGCCGAAGTCACCGTGGGCGGCGTCGACACCGCCGGGCTGTCGTCGCGCACAATGGAGGCCAAAGCCATGCCCGGCCTCTATTTTATCGGCGAAGCGGTCGACGTCACCGGCTGGCTGGGGGGGTATAATTTCCAGTGGGCGTGGGCGAGTGGATGGAGCGCCGCTTTGATGCTATAAGGACGCATTGCACCCTTTTCCGATCCGGATACCACATGCCTTTTTCCCAACTGCCCCCCTTGCTGGCGGCGGCACTGACCGAACGCGGTTATGAAACGCCCACCGCCGTCCAGTCCGCCGTGCTGGAACCCGATGCCGTCGGTCGCGATCTGCTCGTGTCCGCACAGACGGGTTCGGGCAAGACCATCGCCTTCGGCCTCGCCTTCGCCGCCGAGCTGCTGCAGGGGGAAGACCGCTTCGGCTATGCCGAAAAGCCGCTCGCGCTGATCGTCGCGCCCACGCGCGAACTAGCGTTGCAGGTCGAACGCGAATTGAAATGGCTCTATCTGCAGACCGGCGCGCGCGTCGCCTCCTGCGTGGGCGGCATGAACGTCCGTCAGGAACAGCGTAATCTCGCGCAGGGCGCGCATATCGTGGTCGGCACGCCGGGCCGCCTGCGCGACCATCTGGAACGCGGCAGCCTCGTGCTCGACGGCCTGCGCGCGGTCGTGCTGGACGAAGCCGATGAGATGCTCGACCTCGGCTTCCGCGACGATATCGAACAGATTCTCGATACCACGCCCGACAGCCGCCGCACCCTGCTCTTCTCCGCCACGCTGCCGCGCCCGATCGTCGATCTCGCGCGCCGTTACCAGAAAAACGGCCACCGCATCGAAACGATGGCGCGGGGCGAGGCCCATGCCGATATCGACTATATCGCGATGACGGTCGCGCCGGCCGATATCGAACATGCCGTCGTCAACGTGCTGCGTTATCAGGAAGCGGCCGGCGCAATGGTGTTCTGCGCCACGCGTGAAAATGTCCGCCGAATGCATGCCAGTCTGGTCGAACGCGGGTTCGCCGCGGTCGCGCTGTCGGGTGAACTCTCCCAGTCCGAACGCAGCCACGCGTTGCAGGCGCTGCGCGATGGCCGCGCCCGCGTCTGCGTCGCCACCGACGTCGCCGCGCGCGGCATCGATCTGCCGGGGCTGGAACTGGTGATCCACGCCGAACTGCCCGTGGGCGCGGACACGCTCCAGCATCGCTCCGGCCGCACCGGCCGCGCCGGCCGCAAGGGCGTCTGCGTGCTGATCGTCCCCTTCCCGCGCCGTCGCCGTGCCGAAGGCATGATGCGCACCGCCAACATCCGCCCGCGCTGGGAAAAGGCACCCACGGCCGACATGATCCGCGAGAAGGATCATGAACGTCTGGTCGAAACGATCCAGCCCGGCACCGCGGCGGAGGATGATCTCGCCGTCGCACGCGCGCTGCTCGAAAAGCATCCGGCCGAGGATATCGCCGCAGCACTGGTCCGCTCCTACCGCGCACGCTTGCCCGAACCGGAAGACATGTTCGCCGACAGCGACCAGCAGGTCGCCCAGCGCATGGAAGGCCCGCGTCAGGGCTTCGAGGATACGGTCTGGTTCCGCATGGATGTCGGCCGCCGCGGCAATGCCGATGCGCGCTGGCTGTTGCCCCTACTCTGCCGTCGCGGGCACATCACCAAGACGGAGATCGGCGCGATCCGCATCGGCGATCAGGAAACCGCCTTCGAAGTCCGCCGTGAAGTCGCCGATCGCTTCGCCGAGGCCATTCGCCGCACGGCCGGTGGCGAGGATGATGTCGCGATCGAACCGCTGGGCGATCGTCCCCCGCCCCAGCAGACCCGCGTCCGCCGCGGCCCCCCGCCCGCCCGTGGCGGCGCCCAGAAATATCAGGCGAAGCCCTATCGCGGTCGCAACTAACCCTCAGGCAACAAGGCCGCTCCCCAAACCGGGAGCGGCCTTTTTCTTTGGCCTTCAGGCATCCGCCTGCACCGCCTGCGGATGGTTCGGCACCAGGATCAGCGTCCGCCCTTCCACCCGCCAGGATCGCAGCAGCGACAGGAAGTTCATGCCGAGGACGTTCACCTCGCCAAAGGACGGTGACACCACCACCGACAAATCCCGCGCGACGATCGTGCCGAAGCGCAATTCCGGCACGCGCGCACTTTCCGCGCGCACCGTGCCGTTCGCGGTATTGATAAGCACCGGACTACCACCGTCCGCACCGATCCCGGCTTCGGTCGCCGTGTCCGTCGACAAGGCGGTGATTGTCGCGCCGCTGTCGATCAGCATCCGCCGCTCGACATCGCCGATCCGCACCCGCGCCCAGAAATGCCCGTCCGGGGCCATCCGGATCCGCACTTCCTTGCCCACCACTTCCTGCCCGCCAATCTTCAGATAGGCCATCGCGCGACCCAGATACGGTTCCAGCAACGCCTGCCGCCCGGTCGCGACCAGCAACAGTCCGGCGATCAGCGCCCAGCCGACCAGCGTCACCAACCCGCCAAGCAACGGAATGCGCCGCGCCGCGAACAGCACCGCCACGGCCCCCGCCAGCGTCAGATACAAAGCGGCGTGGGTCGCCGGATCGGGAAATATCATCGGTCGTTCCAGTGCGGGCGCCGCCATCCGGGTCCGCGTCGGAATCGTCCTTAGCGAAACCCGGCTGTCGCGTCGCTGACCGGCGGCCGACTATTCGACCTGCGCCTCCCCCGAAAACAATGTCCTGGTCCGTCCGCCGACCCACACCTGCCCGGCACCATCCTGCGTGACCGTCACCCGCCCGGTACGGCCCAGCCGCGTTCCCTGCGCCGCGACATAGGCCCCTGTCACCCGCCCGGTGCGGAACAGCCATTGCCCGACCGATGCGTTGAGGCTGCCCGTCACCGGATCCTCGATCAACGCACCTTGGCCGTCGCCGAAGATCGCGCGAATCTCATAGGCCGCCTCACCACCGGGCGCGTGCGGGCCGACGATCCCGATATCGATGCCCCCGGCATGATGCCGCGCGGGTTCCACCGCCAGCACCGCCTCCGCCGACTCCAGCATCACCGCGATCCAGCCCGGCCCGTTGTCCGCCCAAGCCGCATCGACGATCGCCATGCGGTCGATCCGCAACACGGCCGCCACTTCGGCGATTTCCGCCTCGGTCGGCGTCCCGCCGCGGATCAGCGGCGGCGCGGCAAAGGCGAGCCGATCGCCCGACCGCCGTACCCGCACCAGCCCGGCCCCGCATTCCTGCACCACCACATCCTCCTTGCGTGGCCGCCCGCCGCCCGTCAGCCACGCATGGCAACTGCCCAGCGTCGGATGCCCGGCAAAGGGCAGTTCGCCCGCCAGCGTGAAGATCCGCACCCGGTAATCCGCGCCCGGCTGCGTCGGCGGCAGCAGGAATGCGGTTTCCGACAGGTTCAGCCAGCGGGTGATCCGCTGCATCGCCTCGGTCGACAGGCCCTCCGCGTTCGCGACCACGGCCAGCGGATTGCCGGTAAAGGCGTCGGTGCCGAACACGTCGACCATCTGAAAAGCGCGATTCATAGTCGTTCCTCCGTTCATGGTTGCGCCCGGTACGCCCGGTTCAGCAACGGATCCTCGATCTTTACAACGGTCTCGGCCACCGCTCGCCGCCAGCACACGGATGGCCCAACCGTCTGCTGGATTTCACGCAGCCGGTCGCGCGATCCGCCGCACGCCGCCCGCGCCGCTGCGCCGATCCGCGCCAACGTCCGTCTGGCCGCATCCGGCGTGGCCGGGTGCAAGTCCGCACCACGCACCGTCAGGACATAGCGGTCCGGGCCGATCTGATCGTCCCGCACGGCATCGGGCGGTGCCGCTGCTATCAACGTCCACGCCCCCGCCGCCGCCCATATCCGCCATATTCCATTCGTCATCATCGTCCCCTTGGCGGAACGCTCCCTGCCCGGAACGGACTGGTCAGGACAGGAACGGATCAGTACGATTCCACCAAACTGTCCTGATCGAATGAGCAGTACGATGGCCATGACGACCTTATCTCCCGACACCCGCACCGGTCAGGTGATGCTGGCGATCCGCCAGCGCATCGACCGCCGCACGCTCACGCCCGGCGCGCGCGTCCCCTCCGTCCGCGCCATGGCCGTCACGATGGGCTTTTCCAAATCCACCGTCGTCGACGCCTATGACCGGCTGGCGGCGGAAGGGATCCTCCGTTCGCGGCCCGGATCGGGCTTCTATGTCGCCGCCCCGCTCGCCCCGCTGTCGCTCGACCGGCTGGGCGCGGCGGTGGATCGCGAGGTCGATCCGCTCTGGATGCTCCGCCAGTCACTGGCGGATCGCACGCAGGCGCTGAAACCCGGCTGCGGCTGGCTCCCGGACGACTGGATGCCGGGCGACGCGCTGCGCAAGGCGATGCGCGCCGCCGCGCGTGCGGACAGGTCCGGCGCGCTGACCGGCTACGCACCACCACTCGGCCCGCTCCCGCTCCGCGCGCTGCTCGCCCGGCGGCTGTGCGAACAGGGGGTGGACGCCTCGCCCGATCAGGTGCTGCTTACCGACAGCAGCACCCACGCGCTCGATCTGGTCTGCCGCTTCCTGCTCGAACCCGGTGACACCGTGCTGGTCGACGACCCCTGCTATTTCAATTTCCTCGCCTTGCTGCGCGCGCATCGCGTGACGGTAGTCGGCATACCGATGACACCTACCGGTCCCGATCTGGCCGCCTTCGCCGCGGCCCTCGCCGAACATCGCCCGCGTTTCTACCTGACCAACGCCGCCACCCATAATCCGACCGGCGCGACCCTGTCGGCCACCACCGCGCGCCAGTTGCTCAAACTGGCCGACGCGCAGGATCTGGTCGTGGTGGAAGACGATATCTTCGCCGATTTCGAACATCTCCCCGCCCCGCGTCTCGCCACCTATGACGGGCTGGACCGCGTGATTCGCATCGGCAGCTTCTCGAAATCACTGTCGGCGGCAGTGCGCTGCGGCCATATCGCGGCCCGGCCGGACTGGATCGCCGCGCTGATGGATTTGCGCATCGCCACGTCGATGCCGGGCAATCCGCTGTCGGCCGAACTGGTCCATCACGTCCTCACTGACGGCGGATACCGGCATCATATGGACACGATCCGCGCCCGCCTGTCCCGCGCCATGACACGGACGGTCACGCGGCTGCGCGATGTCGGCATCGCGCCTTGGGTCGAACCCGTCGCCGGCCTGTTCCTCTGGGCGCGCCTGCCCGACGACATGGATGCCGTCACGCTCGCCCGCGCCGCCCTTGCCGAAGACATCGTGCTCGCCCCCGGCAATGTCTTCAGCACCGGCGGCGGCTGGGCCGACCATTGCCGCTTCAACGTGACGATGTGTGACGATGACCGCCTCTTCGCCTTCCTGTCGGACATGCGCAGGCGTGGTCGGTCGGGTTGACCCGCGCCACCATTCGCATTCCCGCCCGATCCGGCTTATGCCGCTGGAAACGACGGTGATGATGGACGGGAGCAGCACAGATTAGCGGGCCGAGCGTGATCGTGGCGATGCTCGCTTATGGCGTGATGCTGTTCGCCATCGCCTGGCGGGTCGATCGGCGCGGGTTGTCGCCCCGCGCCGGGCGGATCGCCTATCCGCTGTCGCTGGCGGTCTATTGCAGCAGCTGGACCTTCTTCGGCGGCGTCGGCACCGCGGCGACCAGCGGCTGGGATTATCTGTCCATCTATCTCGGTCCCGCGCTCGTCTTCCTCTGCGCGCCGCGCTTCCTCGCGCGCATGGTCCGGCTCGCGCAGGAGGAAGGCTCCAGCTCGATCGCGGACTTCATTTCCGCGCGTTACGGCCGCAGCCGGGGGATCGCGGCGATCGTCGCCGCCACCGCGCTGGCCGCCGCCATTCCCTATATCGCGCTGCAACTCCGCTCGGTCACGCGCAGCTTCGGCGCGCTGGCGGGGGTGGATCCGTCCGTGCAGGTCGGGCCGCTGGTGGCGCTGCTGCTCGCCGCCTTCGCCATCCTGTTCGGCGCGCGCCGTTACGAGGTCGCCGGGCGCAACCCCGGCGTCGTCGCGGCGATCGCGGCGGAATCGCTCATCAAACTCTTCTGCTTCGTCACATTGGGGCTGTTCGCGCTGCTGCTGCTCAGCCGCCTGCCCGCCCCGCAAACCGAAGGGTTGGCCGGCCATCTCCACTGGGGCACGCTCACCCCCGATTTCTTCCTGCGCACTGTGTTGTCCGCCGCCGCAATCCTGTGCCTCCCCCGCCAGTTCCATGTCATCGCGGTCGAGGCGCATGGCGCGGATCCGATCCGGCAGGCGCGCTGGCCGTTCATCGCCTATCTTGCGCTGATCTCGCTGCTCGTTCTCCCGCTCGCGCTAGCGGGCATCGCGCTGCTGCCCGCTCGGGCCTCGCCCGATCTCTATGTGATCGCGCTGCCACTGGCGCAGGGCAGCCGCCTGATCGCGCTGCTCGCCTTTCTCGGCGGCTTTTCGGCGGCGACCGCCATGGTCGTCGTCGAAACCATCGCGCTGTCGGCCATGGCGACCAACGATCTGCTCGCGCCCCTGCTGCTCTGGCGACAGGGCGATGCCGGCGAGGGCGATCTCGGCCGTCGCCTGCTGCGCGCGCGCCGGATCATCATCGTCGCGATCGTCGGCGCGGCCTTGCTCTACGGGCAGCGGCTGGAGGCCGATCTCTCGCTCGCCGCGATCGGGCTGATCGCCTTCGCCGGCGTCGCGCAATTCCTGCCCGCTTTGATCGCCACCGTCGGCTGGGGCTTCGCCGATCCGCGTGCCGCACGCGCCGGCCTGGTCGGTGGAGTCCTCGTCTGGGCCTGGTGCCTCCTGCTGCCATCGATCGCCGGGCAAAGCGCCGCCGCGCCGTTCGGCGTGGCGATCGGATCGCCTTTGCTCTCGGGCACCGTCTGGAGCTTCGGCATCAACATCGCCGCCATGGCGCTGCTGCACGCATGGGGTGGCATCCGCCGAATGCAGGGACCGCAGCGCCCCGCGCGCACCCATGTCACCACCCGCGCCGAACTGAAGACGCTCGTCGCGCGCTTCGTGGGGGAAGCGGAAGCGGCGGAGGGTCTGGACGCGCTGTCGCCCGATCCCGCCGCACCGATCGACGGCCGCGCCGCGCGCGTGGCCGAACGGCTGATCGCGGGCGTGATCGGCGCGCCCTCCGCGCGCATGATCGTCACGTCCAGCCTCGCCGGCTCGGCGCTGGAGGTGAACGATGTTGTGCGCCTGCTCGATCAGCGCGGGCGATCGCTGCGTTTCTCGCGTACCCTGCTGTCCACCACGCTGGAAACCATCGATCCCGGCGTCAGCGTGATCGACGGCAATCTCCGGCTGGTGGCATGGAATCCGCGCTATGTGGAAATGTTCGATTATCCCGCCGGCCATGTCGTCGTCGGCCGGCCGATCGCCGATCTGATCCGCTACAATGCCGAACGCGGCGAATGCGGGCCGGGCGGGGTGGAGGCGCATGTCGCACGGCGGCTGGCGCATCTGATGCGCGGACAGCCCCATAGTTTCGAACGACTTCGCCCGTCCGGCCGCTGGATCAAGACGGTCGGGCGGCCCATGCCCGGCGGCGGCTATGTGCAGAGCTTCACCGACATCACCGCCGAAAAGGCGGCGCAGGCCGAACTGGAGGATCGCGTCGCCGCCCGCACGCAGGATCTCGCCCGATCGAACCGGATGCTGGAGGATGCGCGCACCAGCGCGGAGGTCGCCACGCGGGACAAGACGCGGTTTCTCGCCGCCGCCAGCCATGATCTGCTGCAACCGCTTCACGCCGCCCGGCTGTTCTGCGCCGCGCTGGACGAGGGCAAGGCCCCCCACCAGACCGATCTGATCCGCGCGATCGACAGCGCGATCGGGTCCGCCGACACCCTGCTGCGCGCGCTGCTGGACGTGTCCCGGCTCGATGCGGGGGGGGTGGTCCCGCACATCGAACATTTCGCGCTCGGCACGCTGATCGCCGAACTCGCGGCCGAATTCCGCCCACTCGCGGCCGAACGCGGGCTGATCCTCGCCTGCCATCCGGGGGATGCGATGGCCGAAACCGACCGCTCGCTGCTCCGCTCGATCCTCCAGAACTTCCTCTCCAACGCGATTCGCTACACTCCCGCCGGCCGCATCTGGATCGGCGCACGTCGGCGCGGGGCGCACATCCTGATCGAAGTGCGCGACAATGGCCCCGGCATCGCGGCGGCCGACCGCGAACGCATCTTCGCCGAATTCGAACGGCTGGAAAGCAAGGGCAGCGCGGGCGGCGGCGTGGGCCTCGGCCTCGCCATCGTCCGGCGTATCGCGCGCCTGCTGGATCTCGACATCGCGCTGCGCTCCGCCCCCGGCCGGGGATCGACCTTCGCGGTGTGCGTGCCCTTCGCCGCCGCCGGCCGCGCCGTCGCAGCCCCCCCGCTCCGGCCATCGCAACCCGCTTTGCCCCCCGGCCTGCGCATCCTCTGCCTGGACAATGACGCCGCCACGCTGGACGGGCTGGATGCCGTCCTCCGCGCCTGGCGCTGCGTCCCCCTGCTCGCCCGCACCAGCGCGCAGGCGCTGGATCTCGCCACCGACGAAGAACCCGAAATCGCGCTGATCGATTTCCATCTGGGTGCCGCGGAAGATGGCTGCGCCGTCGCCGCCCGCCTCGCCGCTTTGTCCCCCGCCCCCGCCATCGCGATCGTCACCGCCGACCGCACCCTCGCCACCGACCCGCGCTGCGCCGGCCTGACCGTGCTCACCAAGCCGGTGGATCCGGCGGAACTCCGCCATTTTCTGGAAAAGGCATCAGCGGCGGCGGTGGAGGGATTGGGCCACCCCGCCCCCCGCTCATCCTGAGTAGGGGCTGAGCGAAGTCGAAGACCCGTATCGAAGGACGGCCTCAAGGTCGAACACCCGTGCTTCGATACGCGCCCTCGATACGTCCCTGCGGGACTACTCGGTCGCTACTCAGCATGAACGGTGAGAATGGGGGAATGACGGTCCTGTTCGGCGCTCAATCCCCGAACCGGATATCCAGCGCCCGCGCCGCCAGCACCGCCTGCGTCCGGTTCTGCACCCCCAGCTTGCGCAGGATCGCGGTCATATGCCCCTTCACCGTCGCTTCGGAGATGCCCAAGTCGAACGCGATCTGCTTGTTCAGCCGCCCCGCCAGCACGCCCAGCAGCACCTTCAACTCGCCTGGCGTCAGGCTCGCCACCCGTTCCGCCACGTCCGTTTCCGCAGGCGCGCTGGCCGGCGCATCCCGCTCGCCCGCCAGCGCGCGGCCCACCGCCTGCTCCAGCGCCGCCAGATCGGCGGTCTTGGAAACGAACCCCACCGCGCCATAAGCCCGCACGCGCGGCGCGGCCTCGGCTTCGTCGGCGGAGGAGATGACGAGGATCGGCGTGTCCGGCCGCTCGGCATGGAGCAGCGCGACGCCCGCAAAGCCCTGCGATCCCGGCATTCGGAGGTCGAGCAGGATCAGGTCGAGCCGGTCCGCGCGCCGCGCCGCCTCCGCCGCTTCGCCAAGCTGCCCCGCCTCGATCACCACCGCATCGGGCGCCGCCCGGCGCACCGCCAGCTTCAGCGCCTGCCGGAACAGCGGATGGTCGTCCGCGATCAGGATGGTGCGCGCGGTCATGCCGGGACGGTGCCGGCCTCCACGCGCCCGGCGATCAGCGCATCGACCACGCCCGGATCGGCCAGCGTCGACGTGTCGCCGATGCTGCCCATGTCATTCTCCGCGATCTTGCGCAGGATCCGGCGCATGATCTTGCCGCTGCGCGTCTTGGGCAGCGCGGGCGCGAATTGCAGCGCGTCCGGCGTGGCGATCGGCCCGATCTCGCGCCGCACCCACTGCACCAGTTCGCGGCGCAGCGCGTCGTCCCCCTCCACATTCGCGTTCAGCGTGACATAGGCATAGATGCCCTGCCCCTTCACCTCATGCGGCATCCCGACCACGGCCGCCTCGGCCACTTTGGCATGGGCCACCAGCGCGCTTTCCACTTCCGCCGTGCCCATCCGGTGGCCGCTGACATTGATGACGTCGTCCACCCGGCCGGTGATCCAGTAATCCCCGTCCGCATCGCGCCGGCATCCGTCGCCCGTGAAATATTTGCCCGGATAGGTGGAGAAATAGGTCTGGAAGAAACGGTCATGATCGTTCCACACCGTCCGCATCTGTCCGGGCCAGCTATCCGCGATCACCAGATTGCCGTCCGCCGCACCCTCCAGCACCTTGCCGTCCGCATCCACCAGTTCGGGCTTCACCCCGAACAACGGCTTGGTCGCGCTCCCCGGTTTCAGCGTGGTCGCGCCGGGCAAGGGCGTAATCATGTGTCCGCCCGTCTCGGTCTGCCACCATGTATCCACGATCGGGCAACGCCCGTCGCCCACCACCCGATGATACCAGTCCCACGCCTCCGGATTGATCGGCTCGCCCACCGATCCCAGCAGGCGGAGCGAGGCGCGGCTGGTGCGCGTCACCCACTGGTCGCCCTCGCGCATCAGCGCGCGCAGCGCGGTCGGTGCGGTGTAGAGGATGTTGACCTGATATTTGTCGACGATCTGCCAGAAGCGGCTGTGATCCGGATAGTTGGGCACGCCCTCGAACATCACCGTCGTCGCACCGTTCGCCAGCGCACCGTACAGCGCATAAGTGTGGCCCGTCACCCAGCCCACATCCGCCGCGCACCAGAAGATCTCGCCCGGGCGATAGTTGAACACATATTCATGCGTCATCGACGCCCACACCAGATAGCCGCCGCTCGTGTGCAGCACGCCCTTCGGCTTGCCGGTCGATCCGCTGGTATAGAGGATGAACAGCGGATCTTCCGCTCCCATCGGTTCCGGTGGGCAGTCCGCCGACTGGCCGTCCACCACGTCCTGATACCAGATGTCGCGCCCTTCGGTCATCGTCACCGCGCCGCCCGTGCGCTTCACCACGATCACGCTGTCGACCGACACCGTGCCCGTAGCCAGCGCCGCATCGACATTGGCCTTTAACGGCACGGCCTTCCCGCCGCGCATCCCTTCGTCCGCGGTGATGACCAGCCGGCTGTCGCAATCCGCGATCCGGTTGGCCAGGCTGTCGGGGGAAAAACCGCCGAACACCACCGAATGGATCGCCCCGATCCGCGCACAGGCCAGCATCGCGAAGGCCGCTTCCGGAATCATCGGCAGATAGATGGTGACGCGGTCGCCCTTGCGGACGCCCTGCGTCTTCAGCGCATTGGCCAGCCGCGATACCGCATCGCGCAATTCGGCATAGGTGATGGCGCGCGAATCCGCCGGATCATCGCCTTCCCACAGGATCGCGACGGCATCGGGCCGCGTCGCGGCGTGACGATCCACGCAATTGGCGGCGACGTTCAACTGCCCGTCCGCATACCAGCGGATCCGGAAATCCGCCTCATCGAACGACGTGTCCTTGATCGTCGTCGGCGGCACGATCCAGTCCAGCCGCTCTGCCTCGCGCGCCCAGAAGGCGTCGGGATCCTGCGCCGCGTCCGCGTACATGCGGTCATAGGCGGCGGCATCGATCAGGGCGTCCTCGGCCCATGCGGCGGGGACGGGGTAGCACGCGGTCATCAGGCGTTCCTCGGATATTTTGCGGCGTACCCTAGCCGCTCGGCTGCGCGCGATCAGCACGACCAAAGTTGGGTATGCTCCCCTACCAAGGTCGCCTTGGTGGATGATCGCCGATCCGCCATCGTCGGCCGGCGCAGGGTTCCGGCACCAGACCGGCAGCGCCGGGGAAGCGGCCGTGCGGAAGCGGCGGGGGAACCGCGACGATAGGAGAGGATGCCGTAATGCCCACCGCCGCCGGAGACGGTTCCCCGCTTGCCCATGTCAAGCAGAGCCAGCCGCTCATCATCATCGCCTCCTCGCTGGGGGCGGTGTTCGAATGGTATGATTTCTATCTGTACGGCCTGCTGGCGACGATCATCACCGCGCAATTCTTTTCCGGCGTCAACGAGACGACCGGCTTCATCTTCGCGCTGGCGGCGTTCGCGGCGGGCTTCGCGGTGCGGCCGTTCGGCGCGCTGGTCTTCGGGCGGATCGGCGATGTCGTCGGGCGCAAGAACACCTTCCTCGTCACCATGGCGATCATGGGCCTGTCGACCTTCCTCGTCGGCCTGCTGCCCAGCTATGCGTCGGTCGGCGTCGCCGCCCCCATCGCGCTGGTGCTGCTGCGCCTGTTGCAGGGCCTCGCGCTCGGCGGCGAATATGGCGGGGCCGCCACCTATGTCGCCGAACATGCACCGCCCACCAAACGCGGGCTGTTCACCAGCTTCATCCAGACCACCGCCTCGCTCGGCCTGTTCGCCGCGCTGCTGATCGTCATCGGCACGCGCACCCTGCTGGGCGAGGAAGCCTTCGCCTCTTGGGGCTGGCGCATTCCCTTCCTCGTCTCGATCGCGCTGCTCGCGGTGTCGCTGTGGATCCGGATGCAGCTCAACGAAAGCCCGGTCTTCCAGAAGATGAAGGACGAGGGCAAGACCTCCAAGGCCCCGCTATCGGAAGCCTTCGGCCAGTGGAGCAATCTCAAGGTCGTGTTGATCGCCTTGTTCGGCGCGGTCGTCGGGCAGGGTGTCGTCTTCTACACCAGCCAGTTCTACGCGCTCTTCTTCCTCGAAAAGAATCTCCGCGTCGATGGCGCGACCACCAACATCCTCGTCGCCATCGCGCTGCTGATCGCCACGCCGGCCTTCATCGGCTTCGGCTGGCTGTCGGACAGGATCGGCCGCAAATGGATCATCCTCGCCGGCTGCGCGCTGGCGGCGCTGACCTATATGCCGCTGTTCCACGCCTTGTCGAAGGCGGCCAATCCCGCCCTCTATGCCGCGCAGGCCGCGTCGCCCGTCACCGTCGTCGCCGATCCGGGCGAATGTTCGGTGCAGTTCGATCCGGTCGGCAAGAACAAGTTCGATCGCACGTCCTGCGACATCGCCAAATCCTTCCTCGCCAAGGCCGGCATCTCCTACACCAATGTCGTCGCCCCCGCCGGCACGATCGCGCGGATTCAGGTCGGCGCCACCAATATCCCCGTCGTCGATCCCGCCACGGTCAGCGGCCCGGCCAGGGCGGATGCGATCAAGGCATTCGGCGCGTCGGTCCGAACCGCGCTGACCGGCCTCGGCTATCCGGAAAAGGCCGATCCCGCGCAGATCAACCGGCCGATGGTCGTCCTGATCCTCGCCATCATGGTGCTGTACGTCACCATGGTCTACGGCCCGATCGCGGCGCTGCTGGTCGAGCTTTTCCCGACGCGGATCCGCTACACGTCGATGTCGCTGCCCTATCATATCGGCAATGGCTGGTTCGGCGGCTTCCTGCCGACCACCGCCTTCGCCATGGTCGCGGCCACCGGCGATATCTATTACGGCCTCTGGTATCCGATCGTCGCCTGCGCGGTGACCGTCGTCGTCGGGCTGGTCCTGCTCCCCGAAACCTTCCGCCGCTCCCTCGACCGCTGAGGCGGGATGGCTTCAAGCCCCACCCGTCCATCCCGAGCGAAGTCGAGGGACCGGCCGAGCGCAGCCGAGGCCGCCAACCTTCGGGCTTCTCGACTTCGCTCGAAGGGATCCCTCGACGGCGGCGTAGCCGCAGCCTGTCCTGAGCGCCTGCTTGCGGGCAGTCGAAGGGCTCGGGATGGGCGGATCGGGATCAAACCGCCCCATAATAAGACACCGCGATACCAGCAGAGCGTCAAGGGTCCGCCGGTTACGCCACCCACATCCGGAAGGCGCGCAGCGCGAGCATCGCCGAAATGCCGAAGGACAGGCTCATCATGCCCCATGCCACGCAGATCAGGATCTTGGGGTGCGGACGCTGCGCCTTCTTGTTGGACTGCGTGCTGGACAGCACGAAGGACACCAGAAACCCGTAGAGCAGCACCACACCTTCGGCCATTTTCGTTTCCTCATATCGTCGCGGACGATCATGGAACAAAATGGTTAATCATGCTTTACCGCGCGCGCCAGCGCTTCCTCAGTTTCGGGTCAGCCGGATCGTCCGGGCGTTGCGCGGGGCGGACAAAGCGAAGCGGATCGTCCCCGCCGCCCCGTCCAGCTGCGCCGGCAACGCCTTGCCTGCCATCGTCACCCGGCCCGTCCCCGTCCAGTCATGCACGGTGACGGCGATCTCCCGCCACCACGGCGCATAGCGCCCCTCGCGCGCATCGAACGCAATTTCCAGCCCATCGGGCGTCTGCACGCACCGCACCGTCTGCCGCGCAAAGCCGCCTTTCTCGAACGCCATCGAATGCCCGTCATCGGCATACAGCACGCCCGCACAGTCCGCGCCGGGATAGACGTCCAGCAGCAACGGCCCGCGCGGCGTCTCGGCCGTGCTCTGGACCACCGCCTGCCGCGGCAGGATGCTGCCCGCGCGGACATAGACCGGCAGATGGTCGATCCGCGGCGTTTCGCGCATGATATCGCCGCGCGTCACCGCCGCGCCGGTCGCCTGCGTCGCGGACTGGATCGCGCCCGCCGCCGTCTCCGCCACGCCCGCGCGCTTGCCGGTCCAGTAATCATACCAGCCCCCGGCCGGCAGGCAGACATCATAAGCGCGCGGCTGCTCCGGGTTGGGCGGCGGCGCCACCAGCAACGCCTTGCCCAGGGTGAACGTCATCGACTGGTCACAGGACATCCGCATCGCATCGGGATAATCATAGAAGACCGGCCGCAGGATCGGATCCCCCGTCCGCGCATTCCGGTCGGCCAACCCGTACAGATAGGGCATCAACCGATAGCGTTCCTCCACGAACCGCCGGCGGATCGCCAGATGATCGGGGCCGTCCACCCAGGGTTCGGCGCGCGGCGTATCCTTGGCCGCATGGTCGCGGAACACCGGATAGAAACTCCCGATCTGGAACCAGCGCGTCAGCAGGTCCGCGCTCGGCCCGCCCGCAAAGCCGCCGACATCCGCCGCGCCATAGGCGAAGCCTGACAGGCCCATATTGATGATCTGCTGCACCGACAGCTTCAGATGATCCCAGGTCGCCAGATTGTCGCCGGTCCACGTCACCGCATAACGCTGCCCCCCGGCATAGCTGGCGCGCGTCATCACGAAGGCGCGCTCGTCGGGCCGGAGCGCGCGCAGCCCCTCATAGGTCGCGCGCGTATTCTCCATGCCATAGACATTGTGGATCTCGGCATGGGTGGCGGTGCGCGGCGCGAAGTCGTTGGCGGCGATGCGGTGGACCACATCGTCCGGCATCGTCTTGGTCGGCGTGCCGAATACCGCCGGCTCGTTCATGTCGTTCCACGCGCCCGCCACGCCGTCCGCCACTTGCTGCCGGAACAGCCCGCCCCACCAGCCGCGCACCTTGGCATCGGTGAAATCGGGGAAGAGCGACGGCCCCGGCCACACGGGCGCGACATAATTGCTGCCATCCGGATTGTGGACGAAGCGGTTGCCGGCAATGCCGCTGTCATAGGGCGCATAGCCCTGCCCGGGCGCGTTCGCGATGTGCAGGTCGGTGATCGTCACCACCTTGAAACCGTCCTTGCCCAGATCGCGGATCAGCCCCTTCAGATCGGGAAACGCCTTGCGATCGACGGTAAAGGGGCGGTTGCGGTCCTGAAAGTCGATGTCCAGCCACAGCACGTCGGCCGGCACCTTCTCCGCGCGCAGCCGCGCCGCCACCGCACGCAATTCGGCTTCGTTCATATAGCTGTAGCGCGACTGCTGATAACCCAGCGCCCACATCGGCATCAGCGGAGACCGCCCGGTCAGTTCGCCATAGCGGCGCACTACGTCTGCCGTCGCCGGCCCCTGCACGATATAATAATCGATCGGCCCGTCCGGCGCGCCGAACGCCACCACATCCGCCTCGCGCCGCCCGAAATCGAACGTCGCGCGATATGTATTGTCGAGGAACAGGCCATAGCTGCCCCCCGCCCCGCCGACACCGAGATAGAAAGGGATGGATTTGTAGATCGGATCGGTGCTGCTGGTGAAGCCATAGGCATCGGTGTTCCAGTTGACGAAATCCTGCCCGCGCCGGTCCAGCCCGCCGGTCTTGTCGCCCAGCCCGAAATAATGTTCGGTCTGCGGCATCGCCTTGCGCAGCGTGAAGCCCGCGCCGTCGCGCGTCATCGGCCGCGCCGCATCCGCCACGATCACTGCGCCGGCCTTGTCCAGCACGGTCATGCCGCCCGTCACGGGGTCGATCCGCACGCGCAGCGTCGCGGTGGCGAACCCGTCCGTCATTGGCTGCACCCGCACCGATCGCGCACGCATCGCCGGGGACACCGCCCAGCTCGCATCCTCCGGCATCCGCCCGTCCCGGTCGATGCGGACGCGCAGGATCGCATCGGTCAGCGCCACGATCCGCATCGTCGCATCACCCCGCCGCACGCTCAGCCCGTCCGGGGCCGCCGTCAGCGTCATCGGGGCCACTGCCGCGCTCACCGCCGCCTGCGCCAGCACGGGACCGGCCCCGCCCAGCGCGGTCGCGAGCAGGCACGCCTTCAAAAATCCACGCATCTCAATCCTTCCTGATCGCCACCAGCGCGGCAAAGGGGCCGAAATTCCATGCCCGCACCCGGTTGACCGTTTCGATCACATCCCACGCCGCCGGCTGTTCGGGCTGCCAGACGCGCGAATCCGTGCCGAAATGGAACACGCACAACATCGTCTGCCCCGCCGCCGCGCGTTCGAACGCCAGCAGATCGTCCGTCGCGGCCAGCAGGGTCAGGTTGCCCGTCGCCAGCGCCGGCCACGCCTTGCGCAACCGCACCAGCCGCCGCGTCAGATGCAGCAGCGAGTCCGGGTCGGCCTCCTGCCGGTCGACCGCCAGCGGCGCATGTTCGGGCGGCACGGGCAACCACGGCGTCCCCGTGGTGAACCCGCCATGCGGTGCCGCCGCCGTCCACGGCATCGGAGTGCGCGCACCGTCGCGCGACAGGGTCAGCGGCCAGTTGGCGATCGCCTCCGGATCGCGCAGATCGTCAAAGGCGATGTCGACCTGCGTCAGCCCCAGTTCCTCGCCATAATAGAGGAACACATTGCCGCGCAGGCAGAGCAGCAACAGCATCTTCATCCGCGCAAAGGCCCGCGCCTCCGCCGCGCCGGCCCAGCGCGATACGGCGCGCGGCGCATCATGATTCTCGAATGCCCAGCTCGGCCAGCCCATCCCCTGTTCCGCCGGCCACAGCGCCACCGCCGCCGCCACCGCCGCCGGGGTCAGCGCGGACGCATAGAGGAAATCGAACCCATAGGCGCTGTTCAGCCGGCCTTGTCCTTCCGTGAACAGCTTCATCTCCCGATCGCTGTCCGCGCCGCCCACCTCCGCCACCGTGAAGCGGTCGCCATAGTCGTCCAGCAACCGCCGCACCCGCTCCAGAAAGGCCGGAATCGCGGCATGGCTCTGATTATGGAGATGTTGCTGGAAATCGAACGACCGGGTTCGCGGGGTGCCGTCGTCGGGCGCGGGCGGATTGTCGGTCAGCGCCGGATCGCACATCAGGAAGTTGATCGCATCCAGCCGGAACCCGTCCACGCCGTGATCCAGCCAGAAGCGCGCCGTGTCCAGCAGCGCATCCTGCACATCATGATTGCGCCCATTGATCTGCGGCTGCGCACTCAGGAAATTGTGCAGATAATATTGCCCGCGCCGCGCATCCCATGTCCAGGCGGGGCCGCCGAACACCGATTGCCAGTTGGACGGCGGGCCGCCATCGGCCCGCGCATCCGCCCACACATACCAGTCCGCCTTCGGCCCGCGCCGCGCCGCCCGGCTTTCCGCGAACCAGGGATGCGCATCGGAGGTGTGCGACCAGACCTGATCGATGATGACCTTCAGCCCCAGCGCATGGGCGCGGGCGATCAGCGCACGGAAATCGTCCAGCGTGCCGAAGATCGGATCGACGTCGCAATAATCCGCGATGTCATAGCCGAAATCCTTCATCGGCGACGTGAAGAAGGGCGACAGCCAGATCGCATCCACCCCCAGCGACGCGACATGATCCAGATGCGCGGTCACCCCCGGCAGATCGCCGATGCCGTCGCCATTGCTGTCGGCAAAGCTGCGCGGATAGATTTGATAGATGACTGCGCCCTGCCACCATGGCCGCGCGGAGACAGGGGAATCGGTCATCGCACGGTCTCCGCCGATCATCGTCATGCCGCCCGTCCAGCGACATGCTGCGCGCCATGCTGCGCAACATAATCGGCATGGGACGGCATCTGCCCCACCTCGCGCCGGTACAGCGCGTGGAGCGTGTCCAGATATTCGCCAAGGTCCGCAGGCTCGATCTGGTCCGCCAGCGGATGCCAGCCGGTCGGCGTCACCCCCTGCCCGGCCATCACCTGCAACCAGCCGACCTCGGTGAACAATTCCTCCTGTTCCCGCACGATATGCCCGCCCTCGCGGAACAGCGCGATCCGTTCGGCCAGCGCATCGGGCAAGGCCCGGTCCCGGCACGCCTGCCAGAAAGGTTCGCCGCGCGCATTGGCGTGATAATGCAGGATCAGGAAGTCGCGGATGCCCGTCATCTCCGCCTCCGTCTGCCGATTATAGGCGCGCCGGTCGGCATCGCGCACCTGCCGCCCGGGCAGGAATTTCAGCAGCCGCGCGATCGCGGACTGGATCATGTGGATGCTGGTCGATTCCAGCGGTTCCAGAAAGCCGCTCGCCAGCCCGATCGCCACGACATTGCGTGTCCACGCCGCCCGCCGCCGCCCGGTGGTGAAGCGCAGCGCGCGCGGGTCGCCCAGCGCCGGCCCTTCCAGACCCGCCAGCAGGCTGTCGGCCGCGTCATCGTCGCTGGTGAAGGCGCTGCAATAGACATGGCCATTGCCCGTCCGGTGCTGCAACGGGATCCGCCATTGCCACCCCGCCGCCTTCGCGGTGGCGCGCGTGTAGGGCAGCGGATCGGCCTGCGCCGCGCTCGCCACCGCCAGCGCGCGGTCGCAGGGCAGCCAGTGCGACCAGTCCTCATATCCACTCTGCAACGTCTGTTCGATCAGCAGCCCGCGAAAGCCGGTGCAATCGATGAACAGGTCACCCGCGATCCGCTGCCCGTCCGCAAGCGTCAGCGCCGCGACATCGCCGGTCTCGCCATGCTGCGCCACGTCGGCGATCCGCCCCTCGATCCGCTCCACCCCGCGCCGCTCGGCAAAGCGCCGCAGATAGGCCGCATAAAGACCCGCATCGAAATGAAAGGCGTGCGCCAGCGCCGGCAGATCGGGTCCGGTAATCGGCCCGCCCCGGTGCATCCGCCCGGCCTGCGCCGCCACCGCATTCAGCGCATAGGCATCCAGCGGCGCACCCAGCCCCAGATGCCGCGCGCGCGCCCAATAATGCTGGAACGCAACCAGCCCGACATCCCGCCCCACCGCACCGAAGGCATGCATGTACCGATGCCCCGGCCGCAGCCAGTCGACGAATTCGATCCCCAGCTTGAACGTGCCGCCGGTCGCGCGCAGGAACGCATCCTCGTCCAGCCCCAGCGCGCGGTTGAACAGCACCAGTTGCGGGATCGTCGCCTCGCCAACGCCCACCGTGCCGATCTCTTCGGATTCCACCAGCCGGATGCGATAGCCGTCGTCGGGCAGGAAATGCCCCAGCGCGGCGGCGGTCATCCAGCCGGCGGTGCCGCCACCGGCGATGACGATGGTCACGGGGTTCGGTTCGGTCATGGCTGGCCTTTCCCGTCGGCGCCGCGGTGCATCCGCCCGCCGCCCGTACCGTTCAACGGGCGGACGGCGAGTGACGTCCGGTCAGAATTTGTAGGTGATGCCCAGATAGAAATCGCGACCGTAGCGCTGATAATCGATGATCTGGCGCTTGTCCTCATTCTGGTAGGTCACGAACGGGCGATCGGTCAGGTTCTTCGCCTGCGCTAGAATCGCGAGGCCCTGCAACGGCCCCTCCTGGAATTCATAGCCGATCTGCGCATCCAGGATCGCTTCCGCCTTCACCTGACGATAGGTCGGCGCGGCGGACAGCCCCGCCACTTCCCCCAGGAAGGACGAACGGTAGCGATAGCTGGTCCGCGCCTGGAACCCCCATTTCTCGAAATAGAGTGTTCCGCTCGCCACATATTTGGACAGGCCAGGCAGCGTGATCGCCTGCGTCGGGTTGCTGCCATATTTGATGACACTGTGCGTATAGGATCCGCTGGCGAAAATGCCGAACCCGTCCAGCGCCTCGGTCAGCGTCTTGAACGGCAGCGACACCGTCGCCTCCGCGCCCAGCACTTCGCCCTTGCCGGTATTGGCCGGGGCCGACACCGCCCCGACCGTCTGTCCGCTGGCGATCACCGCCGCCCGCTGAGCCGGGGTCAGCGACTCGAGCAACGCCGTAAAGTCATAGGCATAGGCATTGTTCGGATCGACGAAGTCCGTCAGATTCTTGAAATAGCCGGCCAGCGAGATATAGCCGCCGAACGGAAAATATTTCTCCACCGACAGATCGACATTGGTCGACTGGTAAGGCCGCAGTGCGACATTGCCGCCGGTCGAGGTGAACACCGGGAACAGCCCCGCCGGGGTGCGGCCGATATTGGCGGTGTTGATGCTCACATCCTGCGTCACCCGTTCCTGGTCCAGCCGTGGGCGAACGATCGTCTGCGATGCGCCGATCTTCACGAAGCCACCCGGCACCAGTTCCAGCGCCATCGTCGCGCTCGGCAGGATGTCGGTATAGCGTTCGGTCTGGCTCGCGGGCGCGATCGTCACGACGCCGTTCAGCAGGCTGGCGATCTGCCCGTTCGAACTTTGGTCGCTGTGGATGACCTGAACGCCGATCGACCCCTTCAGATTCTTTCCGCCGGCCTCGCCGTCGATGTTGATCTTGCCATAGCCGGTATAGACATTCTCGATGACGTCATTGTCGCGCACCAGCGAGGACGGCCGGTTGTCGAACACCGAATTCAATACATTCTCATAGATATAGAGCGGGTTGATCGTCAGCATCTGCGGCACGCCCAGATAGCCGAGCGATACCGTCTTGCCGAGCAAAGCCTCCGCCGGCACCGCGACCGACGTCGGCGTGCCGCTGGTGACGGTGCAGTCATTCCCGCCGCCCTTGGGGCAGAGGAAGTAGGAGGTGTAGGCGCTGGTCTTCTTGCGGCGGCTGTAATTCGCGCCGGCTTCCCAACCCTTGACCAGCCCGCCGCCAAATTCGCCGTTCAGGCTGGCGCGCAGCGACTTCAGGTCGTCCTTGAAGCTGGGCTTGTTCAGGAAGCCCGCCTGCACCACCGCGGTCGTGCCATTATTGCCCCACCCCTGCGGATCGGTCAGCTTGATGATGTTGGTGTCGGCATAGTTCAGCGTCGGCACGATGTTGAACAGACCGTCCTTGGTCTGCGTCACGCGCACCGTGTCGCCCGGACCGGACTGGTTGAACCCTGTGCCCGAATAGCTTTCCAGCAGGAAATCGGTGCGCTTCGCCCGGCTCCAGCTTGCATCCACGTTGAAATGCACGCTGTCGCTCAGCTTCAGGTCGTTGTTCCAGCCCAGCGAAAAGTTGTTCGCCTTGCGCTTGTTATAATCGTTGCGCTGCACCGCATGGACATTGGTGAAGGTCGCGGCGGTATCGAACCCGTCGACGGTGGTGATGCCGCTCTGCGTCGGGCTAGAGAAACCGAGCGGGAATTCGATCCCGCGGAAACGCTGCGTCTCCTGGAAATGCGAATAGAGACCGTCGAAGGTTGAATGGAAGTTGTCGCTCGGCTCCCATTCGATCGTTGCCACCGCGCCGTACCGCTTCAGCAGGTTGGACTGCACATAGGGCTTGGCCCCGCCCAGGATGAGATTGCCGTTCGCGTCATTGGCATAGCCCCACGCATTATAGCGTTCGTCCTGCGACGGCGCCTGCGTGGCGGACACGCCGATCGCGATGCCCAGCGTATCACCGGCGAACTTGTCGACATAGGTCGCCGCGCCGCGATAGCCGTACCGCTCGCCATCGGGGTTGAGCGCCTTCAACTCGTTCATCTGCCCGCGCGCGGAGATGGAAAGAATGCGGTTCGGCTGGTCCAGCGGACGGAGCATCCGCAGATCGACCGTGCCCGAAATGCCCGCCGCGATCAGCGACGCGTCGGCGGACTTGTAGACATTGACGTTGCGGAAGAATTCGGACGGATATTGGTCATATTCCACGCCGCGATTGTCGCCCACCGTCACCTGTTCCCGCCCGTTGAGCAGGGTGGTGGAGAAATCGGGGCCGAGACCGCGGATCGACAGGCGCTGGTCGCGCCCTTCCAGCCGCTGCGCGGTCACGCCGGGCAGGCGCGCCAGCGAGTCCGCGATCGATACGTCGGGCAGCTTGCCGACATCCTCGGCGGAGATGGATTCGACGATCATCACCGAATCGCGCTTGGTCCGCGCCGCGCTGGCCAGCGATGCGCGGATGCCGGTCACCACGATCTCGGTGCCATCGGCTTCGGCTGCAGCCGCTTCGGCAGCGGGGGCTTCGCGCGCGGGAACGGCGTTCGGCACGGGGTCGGCCTGCGCGGCCGGCGCGGTCGCGGTCATAGCGGCGGTCGGATTGGCATTGGGGACACCCTGCGCCGCATCCTGCGCATAGGACGTGCCCGACAACAGGACCGTCGCGCTGCACAGCGCGAGGCCGCTCGTCCGCAGCCCAAGGCGCGCACGCACGCGCAGCCGATCGTTGAAATATGCCATATCCGGATCCTCCCTTGCGCGTCGTCGCGCCGCCCGACCGTTTCGACGGCCTTCGCTATTCGGATATTCCGGGGGCCGATCCGGGGGAAGGAATGCGCATACGTATTCATAACCGCATGGAAGGCCGTGCCTTTCCGACCACAACCGCCCTGTCGGTCAGCCGCGCTCCGCCAGAAAGGTGTTGATCGTCAGCCGCCCCTTGGCCGGATCAGCGCTGCACGTCAGGTCGTCCGGCAACTGCGCCGAATGCAGCGTATGCCCGCGATACAGGATCGCACGATTATAGACGCCGCGATGCACCGCCAGTTGCGTGAACAGGTCCGTATCACCACCGATATAGCCCGCCGCCGGCATCCCTGCCCGCGCCAGATCGTCAGCCAGCGCCGCCCGGTACGCGGTCAGCCGCGTGGCATCGATCGTCTCATAGCCAGTCGATCGATGCCGGTAGAAGGCGGTCCCGCTGCGTTCGTCGCGCGACAGATAATGGAGCAGCGCCAGCCGCCCCGGCTCCACCCCGTCGAAATGCGGCATCCGCTGGATCGGGGTCAGCGCGGCGGGCGGCGTCGTCACCAGCGAATAATGCGCGTCGATCACGTCCAGCGGCCCGCTGCCGAAGACTTCGGTCGCCACCTGCGCCAGCTTCGCCAGCAGCGCGCGCAGCAGCACAGGCGGCACCGCCGCGCGGATCCCGGGATAATGCGCACCGACCGGCGCGAAGGCGAGGCAACCGGCATCCTCGACCAGCCCGTCGGGATCGGGCGCGAAATTGTCGATGATCACCACCGGCTCCGCTTCGGTGCCGTGCCGCGCAATCGAGATCGTCCAGTCCATCGGCCGATCCTCTATCCCCCACCGTCCGCCCGCACCAGTCCGCCGCCGCACCGCTTTCGCCATGAACCCATATCGCGCGCAGCGCGTTTCCCGATCCGAACCCCAAGCCGAAGGATTTGCCTCATGGCCGACACCAGCCAGATCAAGGAACATATGAACGTCATCGGCGCTGACGGCGTCCATGTCGGCACCGTCGATCATCTCGATGGCGACCGCATCAAGCTGACCAAGAATGACAGCGGCGACGGCAAGCATCATTACATCGCCACCGGTCTGGTGGCCGAGGTCGAGGGCGACGATGTCCGCCTCTCCGCCAATGCCGATGTCGCGGTATCGATCTTCGAAGAGTCGGAATAAGCCCGACCGGCCGCACCGCGCATTTGCGTGGCGCGGCCGGCTCCGCTAAGAACGAGTCTCGTCCGCCCCGGCTGCGCATCTGCCCGATGTCGCGTCCGGGGCGGTCCTCTTTCTACGGACACATCGTCCGCACTGCCGGAGCCGCCCATGACCCGCCGCCGCCAGATCTACGAAGGCAAGGCCAAGATCCTTTACGAAGGCCCCGAACCCGGCACGCTGATCCAGTATTTCAAGGATGACGCGACCGCGTTCAACGCCCAGAAAAAGGGCACGATCAACGGCAAGGGCGTCCTCAACAACCGGATTTCCGAGCATATCTTCACGATGCTCGGTAATATCGGCGTGCCGACCCACTTCATCCGCCGCCTCAACATGCGCGAACAGCTGATCCGTCAGGTCGAGATCATCCCGATCGAGGTCGTGGTGCGCAATGTCGCCGCCGGGTCGATCGTCAAACGGCTTGGGATCGAGGAAGGGCTGCAACTGCCCCGCACGATCATCGAATATTATTACAAGGACGATGCGCTCGGCGATCCGATGGTCGCGGACGAGCATATCGCCTGCTTCGGCTGGGCCAGCCAGGAGGAAATGCACGACATCGCTGACATGGCGATCCGCGTGAACGACTTCCTCTGCGGCCTGTTCGCCGGCATCGGCATCCGCCTGATCGATTTCAAGCTGGAATTCGGCCGGCTCTGGGACAATGACTTCGCCCGCATCCTGCTCGCGGACGAAATCAGCCCCGATGGCTGCCGCCTGTGGGACAGCGTCACCGGCGAAAAGCTCGACAAGGACCGCTTCCGTCAGGATCTTGGCGGCGAAGTCGAAGCCTATCAGGAAATCGCCCGCCGCCTGGGCCTCCTCCCCGAAGGCGCGGACACGACCGTGCTGGACATGGAAAAGCACCGCAAGAAGCGCGACAAGTAAGACCCTGCCCCCGAACCGTTCCCCGGCGCAGGCCGGGGCCTGGGCGAAACCATAGTTCCAAGGCCCGGCCTGCGCAGGGGAACGGTTCAGGGGGCGCAAATCCGGCATTCCCGTTCGCGTTTAGAGCGAGATGACTTCAGGCTGATCGTATTCACCGCGCATCCTGAGTAGGGACTGAGCGTAGTCGAAGGCCCGTATCGATGGACGGGTACAGTGCTTCGATCCGCGTCCTCGATACGCCCCTGCGGGGCTACTCGGCCGCTACTCAGCATGAACGGACTCGCTTAAAGTCATCATGCTCTAAGCCGTGCTCCGAATGTCCGTCCATCCCGAGCGCAGTCGAGGGACAGACCGAGCGAAGCCGAGGTCCCTGACCTTCAGGCTTCTCGACTACGCTCGAAGTGTCCCTCGACTGCGCTCGGAACGGCCAGATAGTAAGATAAAGTCCGTCGCGGTCGAGCGATCCTCAAACCTCGGGCCGAACCACCCCGTCCTTCGCCGGCATCGCATCCTTCGCGCCCGCGCCGCCGGCCACCGCCGGAATCTCCATCCGCACCCAGCCGCTCGGCCCCAGCCGTTCCAGCGGTTGGTAGCGGGTCTTGTACTGCATCCGCGGACTCTGCTCGACCCAATAGCCCAGATAGACATAGGCCATGCCCGATTTGGCCGCACGCAGGATATGATCGAGGATGATGAACGTCCCCAGCCCCTGCCGCACGCCCTCATCGGGTTCGAAGAAGCTGTAGACCATCGACAGCCCGTCCGCCTGATGATCGGTCAGGCACGCGCCCACCAACCGCCCCGGCTTTCCGTCCACCGCCGGCTCGCGATATTCGACGACCAGCGTGTCGACCGGCGTCTGTTCCACCATGTCGGCAAAATCCAGCTCGTCCATCTCCGCCATGCCGCCGCCGGGATGCCGCTTGCCCAGATAGCGCCGCAGCAACGCGAACTGCTCTTCCGTCGTCCATGGCTTGCACGCGGTGATTTCCAGATCGCCATGCCGCCGCAGCAATTTGCGCTGGCTCGCATTGGGCTTGAATTCGCCCGCCACCACCCGGACGGAAATGCAGGCGGTGCAATCCGCGCAGGACGGGCGATAGGCCACGCCCTGACTGCGGCGGAAGCCGATGCGCCCCAGCGCATCGTTCAGCTCGACCGCATGTTCGCCGGACAGCTCCGTAAAGACCTTCCGCTCGGTCCGGCCCGGAATATAGGGGCACGGCGCGGGCGTGGTCACGAAGAATCGTGGGAAACGGAACTGCGCGCTCACCGGCGGTGGAGCCTCTCGCTGGGCGGGAATCGGGTATCGAGACTATGGGCCTAGCGACCGGAGGTGAAAAGAGCGTTCACCTCCAAAAATTATCATGGTCCGCGGCGATCCCCCCGAAAAAGCGTCAGGCCAGCTCCACCGGCGTCACCTCATAACCCGCCGTCTCCAGCGCCAGCATCAGCCGTTCCAGATGCGCCCGGTCGCGCGTTTCGCATTCGATATCGGTAATCAGCCCCTTGGCGGGCAGCGTGGTGAACACGCGCTGATGGTAGATTTCGATGATGTTGACCTGCTGCTCGTCGAAGACGCGCGCCACGTTGAACAACTGCCCCGGCCGGTCCTTCAACCGGATGCGCAGCCGCGCCAGCCGCCCCGACCGCGCCAGATCGCGCAGCAGCACATTGGCCAGCAGCCTTGTATCGATATTGCCGCCGCACAGCACGATCCCCACCGTCCGCCCGCGGAACCGCTCCGGATCGGCCAGCAACGCCGCAAGGCCCGCCGCGCCTGCGCCCTCGACCACCGTCTTCTCGATCTGCAACAGCAGCGACACCGCCCGTTCCAGATCGCGCTCCGCCACCAGCACGATGCCGTCGACGCGCTCCGCGATGATCCGCGCGGTGATCCCGCCCGGTTCCTTGACCGCGATCCCCTCCGCCAGCGTATCGCCGCCGCAGACCAGCTCGGTCCCGTTCATGCGGTTATACATGGAGGGGTAAAGCTCCGCCTCCACCCCGATCACCTCGATCGGCCGGTCCTGCGCCTTGGCGACTGTTGAAATGCCCGAGATCAGCCCGCCGCCGCCGATCGGCACCGCGAACATGTCGATCGCGGGCACGTCCTCCAGCATCTCGATCGCGGTCGTGCCCTGCCCGGCGATGATCTGCGCATCGTCGAACGGGTGGACGATCGTCTGCCCCTCCGTCGCCGCCACCGCCTTGGCATGGGCCAGCGACTCGTCGACATTCTCGCCGAACAGGATGATCCGCGCCTGATGGCTCTCGGTCTGCTGCACCTTCACGATCGGCGTCGTCGTCGGCATCACGATCGTCGCGGGGATTCCCAGCCGCTTGGCATGATAGGCCAGCCCCTGCGCATGATTGCCGGCCGATGCCGCGATCACGCCGCAGCGCCGCTGAACATCCGTCAATTGCAACAACTTGTTCAGCGCACCGCGTTCCTTGTACGCCGCCGTGAACTGGAGGTTCTCGAACTTCAGATAGACGGTCGCCCCCGTCAGCTCGGACAAGGTCCGGCTGAGCAAGGTCGGCGTCCGCACGATCGCGTCCGCAATACGCCCATGCGCCGCGCGCACATCGTCGAAGGAGACCGGAAGGTCGGCGGGGAGAGCGGATGCGGTAGCCATGTCCCCCACTATCGGACTGCGCCGCGATAGAGAAGCCCGGCCGCCATCCGCAAATCCCCATCGCAAACCCCGCGGCCGCGCTCTAAGACCGAACCATGCCTCTCTTCCGCACCGCCCTGCTGTCCGCCACCACGGCCATGCTGCTCGCCACCGCCCCCGCCGATGCCCGCCGCAAGGCCCCGGCCACGCTGCCGCCGCCCCCCAATGCCGGCGGGCTGATCGACAATGTCAACGGCTACACGCTGGACGACAAGGGCCGCGTGGTCCGCTTCACCGGGTTGCTGATCGACAAGGCCGGCAAGGTGTCCAAACTCTATCAGCCGGGCGACACGCGCGAAAAATGGCTTGATTTCAAGCTGGATGCCGGCGGGCGCACGCTGCTGCCCGGTTTGATCGACGCGCACGGCCATGTCATGGAACTGGGCTTCCGCGCCACCGAACTCGATCTGTCGACCACCACCGGCCTTGCCGACGCGCAGGCGAGGCTTGCCGCCTATGCAAAGGATCATCCCACGCCGCTCTGGATCCGCGGCGGCGGCTGGAACCAGGAACGCTGGCGTCTCGGCCGCTTCCCCACCGCCGCCGATCTCGATCAGGTCGTGCGTGATCGCCCGGTGGCGCTGACCCGTGTCGACGGCCACGCCATCCTCGGCAACAGCGCCGCGCTCGCCGCCGCCGGCATCACCGCGAAGACGAAGGATCCCGCCGGTGGCCGGATCGAGCGCGATGCGAAGGGCAATCCCACCGGCGTGCTGGTCGATGCCGCGCAGGCGCTGCTGGACAAGGCGATCCCCCAGCCTTTGCCGCGCGAGCGCGACGCCGCCTTCGCCAGCGCGCAGGATCAGTTGCTGGCGGACGGCATCGTCGCCACCGCGGATATGGGCACCACGCCCGACGACTGGAACACCTATCGCCGCGCGGGCGATTCCGGCCGGTTGCGCGTCCGCCTCATCAGCTATGCCGGCGGGATCGAACCGATGCTGTCCATCGCCGGCACCGCACCGACGCCATGGCTCTATGACAGCCATCTCAAGATGGTCGGCGTGAAGCTCTATGACGATGGTGCGCTCGGATCACGCGGCGCATGGCTGAAACGGCCTTATGCCGACGCCGCCGACCAGCGCGGCCTCCCCTTTCTCGATGATACCCGCCTGCGCAACCTGATGAGCCGCGCCGCGATGGACGGCTTTCAGGTCGCCATCCACGCCATCGGCGACGCCGCCAATGCGCAGGCGCTGGATGCGATCGAAGAAGTCGCGCTGACCTATAAGGGTGATCGCCGCTGGCGGATCGAACATGCGCAGATCGTCGACCCGGCCGATCTGCCGCGCTTCGGCAAGAACGGCATCATCGCATCGATGCAGCCCGTCCACCAGACCAGCGACCGGCTGATGGCGGAAGCACGGCTGGGGCCGGACCGGCTGGCGGGTGCCTATGCGTGGAAATCGATGCTGGACGCGGGCGCGAAACTCGCCTTCGGCTCCGACTATCCGGTCGAAAGCCCCGATCCCTTCGCCGGCCTCGCCGCCGCGATCAGCCGGGAAGACGCCGCCGGCTTGCCCCCCGGCGGCTGGCGTCCCGAACAGAAGCTGGACCTGCCCGCCGCGCTCGCCGCCTTCACCACGGGCGCGGCCTATGCCAGCTTCACCGAAGACATGCTCGGCAGCCTGATACCTGGCCATCTCGCCGATTTCATCCTGATCGACACCGACCCCTTCGCCGCCACCCCCGCCCGGATCCGCGGCACCAAGGTGCAGGAAACCTGGATCGGCGGCCACCGCGTCTGGCGACGGAGATAAGGGGGGGGACAATCGGGATGCGATCCTGATGCCTTCACCCCGAACCGCCCATTCTGTTTACCCTGATCCGTTCATCCCCTTTACCCTGACCCGTCCATCCCGAGCGCAGTCGAGGGACCGACCGAGCGAAGCCGAGGTCGCCCACCTTCGACCTTCTCGACTTCGCTCGAAGATGCCCCTCGACTTCGCTCGGGACGGGCGGGGTCGGGGATGACGGTCAGGAGGCTACGCCCTCAAACCCCCTCCAGCGCCTTCATCTTGGCGATCTTCTCCCGCCACACCAGCGGCGCGGTGTGGTGCACGCTGATCCCCTCGGCATCGACCGCCACCGTCACCGGCATGTCCTGCACCTCGAATTCGTAGATCGCCTCCATCCCCAGATCCGCGAAGCCGACGACCTTCGATCCCTTGATCGCGCGCGCCACCAGATAGGCGGCACCGCCCACCGCCATCAGATAGGCCGATTTCGCCGCGCGGATCGCCTCGATCGCCAGCGGACCACGCTCCGCCTTGCCCACCATCGCCAGCAGACCCATGTCGAGCATCATGGTGGTGAACTTGTCCATCCGCGTCGCCGTCGTCGGCCCCGCCGGCCCCACGACCTCGCCCGCGATCGGATCGACCGGCCCGACATAATAGATGACCCGCCCGCGGAATTCGACGGGCAGTTCCTCGCCCTTCGCCAGCATGTCCTGGATCCGCTTGTGCGCCGCATCGCGCCCGGTCAGCATCTTGCCGTTCAGCAGCAGCCGGTCCCCCGGCTTCCACGTCGCCACCACCTCGGGCGTCAGCGTGTCGAGATCGACGCGGATCGATTCCTTCGACGGCGTCCATTCCACCTGCGGCCAGTCCGCCAGGTTCGGCGTTTCCAGATAGACCGGCCCCGATCCGTCCAGCGTGAAATGCGCGTGGCGCGTCGCGGCGCAATTCGGGATCATCGCCACCGGCTTGGATGCGGCATGGGTCGGCCAGGTCTCGATCTTCACGTCGAGGATGGTGGACGGCCCGCCCAGCCCCTGCGCGCCGATCCCCAGCGCGTTGACCTTATCGTAAATCTCGATGCGCATCGCCTCGATCTCGTTCGATGGTCCCCGCTGTTTCAGCGTCGCCATGTCGATATCGCCCATCAGCGATTCCTTGGCCAGCGTCATCGCCTTTTCCGCGGTGCCGCCGATGCCGATCCCCAACATGCCGGGCGGGCACCAGCCCGCGCCCATCTTGGGGATCATCTCCAGCACCCAGTCGACGATGCTGTCGGACGGGTTGAGCATCGCGAATTTGCTCTTGTTCTCCGATCCGCCGCCCTTGGCCGCCACCGTCACTTCCACTTTGTTGCCGGGCACCATCTCGACATTCACGACGGACGGCGTGTTGTCCTTGGTGTTCTTCCGCCCGAATGCCGGGTCCGCCACGATCGACGCGCGCAACCGGTTCTCCGGATGCAGGTAAGCGCGCCGCACGCCTTCATCGATCACCGCCTGCAACGATTGCGCGCTCTCCAGCCGGCAATCCTGCCCCCATTTCACGAATACCGTCACGATGCCCGTATCCTGACAGATCGGCCGATGCCCTTCCGCGCACATGCGGCTGTTGGTCAGGATCTGCGCGATCGCATCCTTCGCCGCCGGCCCCTGCTCCGCCTCATAAGCATCGCCCAGCGCGCGGATATAATCCATCGGGTGATAGTAGGAGATGAACTGGAGCGCGTCGGCCACGCTCTCGATCAGGTCGGCTTCGCGGATGGTGATCATATGGGCGTCCTCGAAAAGTCCGGTCGTTCCCCGCCAACCACGCATTCCGGATAGCCACCGGGCACAGCCGACGGGCGTATCGCAAGACCGTCCGGACAGTCCTCGAATACGCCGCTTCGGCTACGCCCGACCCTGTCCGATACGAACGGAAGGCGGAAGAAAACAGACCGCGTTGTCCCTCCATATCGCCTCCGGCCGCATCCGCCAACAAACCCGCCGAAAACCGCCAATGCGACGAACCGTTGGTCGATCCGGTCGTTTTCCGCTTGGGGTTCGGAGCGGTTTGGGACACTATCCGTTGTGTCGGGGTAGAGACTGCACCACCACAGGAAGTGATCGCCGGAAGTATTGCTTTCCGGGCGGTTTTTCCGCGAGTCTCTCCCGTTGCGTTCGGATCGGGCCTTGCCCCGCGCCGGACCGAACGAAATAGAGTAGGCTCGCCGGCAACGCCCGTGAGTCGAACAGAGACAGAACGGGCAGAACGACCATGGACCTTTCAGGCGGCGAGACCAGCATGACCGACACGACCCTCTTCGATGCCCCGGCAGCCGCCGAGGAAGCCATGGCGCAGGCCGCGGCCAGTTCGCAGCAGGGCGCCCGGCCACAGCTTTATGCGGTCGAGGTCGATCATAGCCGCGACGCGCTCCTGACCGATTTCGGCAAGGACACGCTCAAGGACCGCTATCTCCTGCCCGGCGAAGGCTATCAGGATCTGTTCGTCCGCGTCGCCTCCGCCTATGCCGACGATCAGCCGCACGCCCAGCGGCTCTACGATTACATCTCGCGCCTGTGGTTCATGCCGTCCACGCCGGTCCTGTCCAACGGCGGCACCGGGCGCGGCCTGCCCATTTCCTGCTATCTCAATTCCGTGCCCGACAGCCTGGACGGCATCGTGCAGACCTGGAACGAGAATGTCTGGCTCGCCTCGCGCGGCGGCGGCATCGGCACCTATTGGGGCAATGTCCGCGGCATCGGCGAACCGGTCGGGCTGAACGGCAAGACCAGCGGCATCATCCCCTTCGTCCGCGTGATGGACTCGCTCACCCTCGCCATCTCGCAGGGGTCGCTACGCCGCGGATCGGCCGCCTGCTATCTCGACGTCAGCCATCCGGAAATCGAGGAATTCCTCGAAATCCGCAAACCCTCGGGCGATTTCAACAGGAAGGCGCTCAACCTGCATCACGGCGTCCTGCTGACCGACGAATTCATGGAAGCCGTCCGTGCCGGTGAATCCTTCGATCTCCGCTCCCCCAAGGACGGATCGAAGCGCGGTCAGGTCGATGCCCGCGCGCTGTTCCAGAAGCTGGTCGAAACCCGGTTGTCGACGGGCGAACCCTATATCGTCTTCGCCGATACGGTGAACCGCGCCATGCCGAAATTCCAGCGCGATGTCGGGTTGAAGGTCTCGACCTCCAATCTCTGTTCGGAAATCACGCTCCCCACCGGGCGCGACCAGTTCGGCAAGGATCGCACCGCGGTCTGCTGCCTGTCCTCGCTCAATCTGGAGAAGTGGGACGAATGGAATGGCGACAAGCGCTTCGTCGAGGATGTGCTGCGCTTCCTCGATAATGTCCTGCAGGACTATATCGATCGCGCCGAACCCGAGATGGAACGCGCCCGCTATTCGGCGGAACGCGAACGCTCGGTCGGGCTGGGCGTCATGGGCTTCCACAGCTTCCTGCAGGCGCGCGGCGTGCCGTTCGAAGGCGCGCTGGCGAAGAGCTGGAACATGCGCATGTTCAAGCAGATCAGCCAGCAGGCCGACGAAGCGTCCATGCAGCTCGCCATCGAACGCGGCCCCTGCCCCGATGCCGCCGACCAGGGCGTGATGGCGCGTTTCTCCTGCAAGATGGCGATCGCGCCCACCGCGTCGATCAGCATCATCTGCGGCGGCACCAGCGCCTGCATCGAACCGATCCCCGCCAACATCTACACGCACAAGACGCTGTCGGGGTCGTGGTCGATCAAGAATCCCTATCTGGAAAAGCTGCTCGCCGCGAAGTCGAAGAATAGCGACGCGGTGTGGAACAGCATTCTCGAACAGGGCGGCTCGGTCCAGCATCTGGATTTCCTGTCGACCGACGAGAAGGACACGTTCAAGACCAGCTTCGAAATCGACCAGCGCTGGCTGCTCGAACTCGCGGCCGATCGCACGCCCTATATCGATCAGGCGACCAGTCTGAACCTGTTCATCCCGGCGGACGTCGAGAAATGGGATCTGCTGATGCTTCATTTCCGCGCATGGGAATTGGGCATCAAGTCGCTTTACTACCTGCGCTCCAAGAGCATCCAGCGCGCGGGCTTCGCGGGCGGGGTGGAAGCCGATAACAGCATCGACCTGCGCCAGATCCCGCTGGAATCGAAGGATTATGACGAATGCCTCGCCTGCCAGTGAGAGTCTGATCCGCCTCCTTTCAACATCTTAGTCGAATATCCCGCTTCACGGGATCGCAAAGCCCGCTAAGCATCCCCGGTCGATCGCGACCGGGGATATGTTCCGATGCTCTTCACCACCCTGACCACGGCGCTTGCCGCCACCGCATCCGCGGAACCGCCCGCCGCCGCGATCCGGATCGATCAGGCCGGCTATGAAACCCATGGCGGCAAGATCGCGATCGTCCCGGCATCGCAGACCACCCCCTTGCCCTGGACGCTGCGCGACGGGACAGGCCGCGTCGTCGCCACCGGCACCACCCAGCCCTATGGCCGCGATGCCGCCTCGGGCGAATCCGTCCACCGCATCGATTTCAGCGAGGCCCGCGCACCCGCCGGCACCGGCTACCGCCTGACCGCAGGCGATCGCAGCAGCCACCCCTTCGCGATCATGGACCGCCCCTTCGCCCCGGTCGCACGCGCGGCGATGAAATTCTTCTACCAGCAGCGCAGCGGCGTGCCGATCTCCGCCGCCTTCGTCGAACGCCCCGATCTCGCCCGCCCCGCCGGCCACGCGCCAGACATCGCCACCTGCTTTTCCGGGCGCGATCAGCGCGGCGTGCAATGGCCCGCCTGCAACTACCGGTTGGATGCCACCGGCGGCTGGTACGATGCCGGCGACCAGGGCAAATATGTCGTCAATGCCGGCATCTCGGTCTGGACCCTGCTCGATCTGCACCAGCGCCTCGCCGCGTTCGGCGATGCGAACGCCTTCGCCGATGGCGCGCTGGCCCTGCCCGAGCGCAGCGACGGCGTCGACGATCTGCTGAACGAGGCGCGGGTCGAAGTCGCCTTCCTGCTCGCCATGCAGATTCCGGACGGCACAAGCCTGTCCGTCGCGCGTGATGCCGGCCGCGCCGGCCAGCCGGTCACCGGCTTCCGCACCATCGATGCCGGCGGGCTGGTCCACACCAAGATCGCCGATGTCGCCTGGACCGGCCTGCCCACCGCCCCGGCCGAGGATCGCCAGCCGCGTTTCCTCTACCCGCCCTCCACCGCCGCCACGCTCAACATGGTCGCGGTCGCCGCGCAGTGCGCGCGTATCTGGCGACAGGTGGACCCAGCCTTCGCGGCACGCTGCCGGTCCGCTGCGCTGCGCGGCTGGGACGCCGCGCTCCGCCATCCCGATCTGCTCGCCAGTTCGGATTTCACCGGCAGCGGCGGCTATGGCGATGACGATGTTTCCGACGAATTCACCTGGGCCGCCGCCGAACTCTTCGTCACCACCGGAGAGAAGCGCTTTCTCGATCGGATCCGCCGCGACAATCTCTTCGCCCGCCCCGGCACGTCCATCGACTGGGGCCAGTTGCGGCTGGCCGGCGCGCTGACCTTGGCCACCGCACCCTCCGCCCTGCCCGCCGCCGACCGCCAGCGCCTCCGCACGCAGTTGCTGGCACTGGCCGACGGCTTCGTCGCGGAAAGCGCGCGCAACGGCTATGGTCTGCCTTTCGCCGGCATGGCCTATCCCTGGGGTTCGAACGGAACCCTGCTCAACCGCGCGGTCACGCTCGGCGTCGCATGGCAGATCGATCCCAGGCCCGCCTATCGCCGGTCGGCGGTCGCGCTCATGGATTATGTCCTCGGCCGCAATCCGCTCGACCGCAGCTATGTCACCGGGTTCGGCACCCGCCCGATGCGCCATCCCCATCACCGCTTCTGGGCCGCCACCATCGACCCCCGCTACCCCGCCCCACCCGCCGGCGTCCTTTCCGGCGGCCCCAACTCCGCCACCGCAAGGGAAAGCGGCCCCCTCAACGGCTGCGCCCCGCAAACCTGCTGGGCCGACGACTGGCGCGCCTACGCGCTGAACGAAGTCACGATCAACTGGAACGCCCCGCTGGTCTGGACTGCTGCGTTCCTCGATGCGACGCGGGGCAGGGCCAAACCCTAATCCCGCTCCAGCGCCCGCGTCAGATAGCCCCGCACCATGGCGCTACGCTCGGGGGACGGCGCGCCCAGCACGCCGCGCGCATGAACCGGCAGATGCGCCGCTGCGTCTGCCGCGTCCGGCCCGAACACATAGTGATCGAACCAGCCCTGCACCGCCGCCCGTTCCGCCGCCGGAAGATCACGGATCGCCAGGATCGCATGGATGAGCGCCGGAAAGGGCGACGCCGCGCCCTTCTGCCCCCACCAGTAATTGACGAGGACATTGAACGTCCCCAGCGCCTTCACATCATGCCACCAGAGCGACGGCATGAAGATGGCATCGCCCGGTTCCAGCAACGTCACCATCATCGTCTCCCGCGCCGCCGCGAAGCGCGGATAGCGATCGAGATCGGGACGTTCCAGATCGACCATGCTGACCGGCTGGCCCGCCAATGTCAGATCGAGCGGCCCGACATACAGATTCGGTCCCTGATCCGGCGGAAACAACGCGAAGCGGCGCGTGCCGGCAACGACCACGGCGACATTGCTCGACACGTCATAATGCGTCGACACCCGGCTGGCATTGCCGATCCACACGCGCGGCACCGCATCCGGCGTGGGCAATGACAAGCGATTGACGGCGGCCCAACCCGGTAGGTGGTCTTCCGCGGCGGCGGCCCCCGCATAGATGGCCGGCGCCCCGGCGACGTCCGCCATCGCCAGCAACTGTTCGACCAGCGTCCGGATCGGCGCGACGCCGCGTTCGAAATTAAACCCCGTCATATCGTCGCTGTAGAAGAAGCGCCCGCCGATCGTCGCCGGCGCGACCATCACATCCGCATCCCGCCCGCCGGCAAAGCCCAGCAGATGATCCGCGATCGCCCGGTCCGACGTCTGCGCCGCCCGCACCGCCGGCCAGTCCGCCGCCAGCCCGCGCATCACCACCGGTACGTCCCCGCCGGCAATGTCGCGCGCGAAGATTTCGGGGGTTACGCCCGTCATCTCGCGCACCGGACGGCCTTGCGGATCGATCATGCTGCGCCTGCCTTCATCGCACTCATACCCTATGGCCCATAGTCATCTGTCCCGGACAGCAAAACGCCGGACCGGGAGATCCCGATCCGGCGTTCCGGTCCATTCGTCCTGACGCTTAGAAGGTCAGGCGTGCGGACACCGTATAGGAACGGTCATTCTTGAAGAAGCTGCGCGGTGCTTCCAGACCATCGCCGTTCAACAGGAAGTTGGTCTTGGTCGTCTGGTCGAGCAGGTTCTGCGCGGTCACCTGGATCTTGAAATGCTCGTTCACCGTCACCGTGGTCGATGCGTCGAGCTGTCCGCCGGCAAGCGCATAGACCGGCAGGAAGGGGAAGCAGCAATCGCGGTTGGTCAGCAGGAACTTCGACCGCCAGCTATAGGCAACGCGCGCCGAGAAGGCACCCAGATCATAGAAGCCCGCCACGTTCACCGTATGCTTGGACAGACCCTGCAACGGCAGATCGTCATACAGTCCGGCAACTTCCGTCGGCGGGCGGCTGCCGTCCGCGGCACCGTTGGCGGGCACCGGGTTGGGGATCTTGCCCGCCTTCACGAAGGTATAGTTGGCCTGCATACCAAGCCCGCGCAACAGCCCCGGCAGGAAGTCGTAGGTCTGCTGATAGGCGATTTCCGCGCCCTTGATCCGCGACTTGCCCTTCACATTGGCCGGGCCGCTGACCTGCACGTCGAACGTCTGGCCGTTGTTGGTCAGGGTCCGGCTATAGCCCAGATTGTCGACGATGATGTTCGACAGCGTCTTGTGGAACACCGCGGCAGTCAGCGAACCGACCTTGGCGAAATACCATTCGGCGGTCGCATCGAACTGCGTCGCTTCGATCGGGCGCAGGAACGGATTGCGCGACTGGGCGGCAAACTGGAAATTACCACCAGAATTACCGCTCGATGCACCGACGCCGACATAGTTGCGCAGATCGCCGAAATTGGGGCGGGAAATCGCCTTGGATCCGGCCAGACGCATCAGCAGCTTCGGCGTCAGCTGGAACTTCACGTTCGCGCTAGGCAGGAAGAAGTCATATTTCTGCTTGGCGACGTCCGGGGTCGATCCACCATTGGCATAAGCGAGGATCGCCTGTTGCTGCGCCGCCGTCACGGTGCAGATCACAGGAACGGTACCCTGCCCGTTGGGCTTCTCGACCGCGTTCCGGCAGAAACCACCCAACGTATTGGGATAAGGATTGCCGGCCAAGTCGTTACCGAGATTGCTGGCGTCGAAGATCGTGCTCTGCTGCGGGAAGGTGATTGCGCCGTTCGAGCTGTCCTTCGTGTTGACGTAGCGCACGCCAATATTGCCCGACAGGCTCATGCCGTTGCCGAAATCATCGACGCCGAAATCGGCGCGGACATAGGCCGACTTGGTCTGTTCGCGGTTCCGGTAGATCTCACCGGGCAGATAGGCGCCATCGATCAGCGGACTGCCGTCCGCCGTCTTGCGATCCTCGGCAGGCGTATAGGCACCGCCACCCAGCGCAGTCACCTTACGCAGGAGATCCATGAAGGCGTTGTGGTTGCCCATGATTTCATTGGGGACGAACGTCGCACTCGGCGGCGTGTTGGTCTTGCCGCGGAAGAAATCGCCGAAACTGTAGAGCTGCCGCTCGTTCGGCTGAAGCGCGGCATAGCTGATCGGACCGGCGGCCGACCAGGTTTCAGACACATAACCCCAGTTATTATAATCGACCGCCTTCACCGTCTGCTTGCGGTCGGCATAACGCGCGCCGACGCGCACGGTGCGCAGGAACGCGTCGTCGCTGACGTCATATTGCACGTCGCCACGGAACGCCCATTCATGCCCGTCATTGTCCTGACGCCCGTTGAACGCGTCGCGGAAATAGATGGAATTGGGGTTCGCGAAATAGGCTGCCGTGTCAAAACCCGGGGTGATCGTCGTGATCTGCGGAATTCCACCACGCAGGTCGATCGCCGTCTGGCTGAACGTCGCAGTGTCCAGGATGTCGTCCCGCACCTTGACCTTCGACGTCACATATTGCCCGTCGACGTTCAGATGCAGTCGGTCGGTCGGCTCGAACTTGATGTTCAGCGACTGATCCTGCGTGATCGACCGCGAATAGAAATGACGGTTGGATTCGGTCGTGAACACGCCGTTCGGCGCGAACTGGTTCAGATTGCCGTAGCCGTTCGGACCATTGCCCTGCACCGGACCAGTAGTCTTGCCCAGCACGCCGCTGGTGAAGATCCCGTCGTCGTCATAGGTGAACACGCTGCCATTCACCGGAAATACGGTGGTGACGTCGCCATAATAGACGTTTGGCTCGACCGTATGCTCGATCCAGTCTTCACGCGATTCGGCGCGCAGGAACTGGCCAGTGACCAGCAAGGTGCGGTCGGCATTCTCATATTGCGCCGAACCGGAATAGCCGATGCGCTTGCGATCGAAGTCCTGCGAACGCGAGCCTGCGCCCAGCGGCACATAGACGCGGTCGCGGCCGGCCGGCACGGGGAAGGTATCGAACAGCGTCGACTGGAACGGCGTCCCGGCGTTGAGGACGCGGCCTTCGCCGGCATCCTGCACGCCGTTGCCATTCTTGTCGTCATTGTAGCGTGGCAGCATCGACGAGATGAAGACCGAGTCCGAACGGCTGCGGATCTGCTGATAGCTGACGCTGCCCAGCACGCCGAACCGGCCACCATTCCCCAGATCGAACTGCTTGGACACCAGCGCCACGCCCTGCGGCGCGCCGCGCTTCGCCATATCGCCGATGTTCATGCCGGCCGACAGGAACACGACATCCTTGTTCGAATCGAACGGCTTGCGCGTGTTGATGTTGACCGTGCCGGCAATACCGCCTTCGACCAGATCGGCGGTCAGGTTCTTGAACACTTCGACGGAGCCGACGATTTCGGCCGGAATGTCGTTGAAACCGATTTCGCGCCCGCCGCCTGCGGCAAACGCATCGCGGCCGTTAAATTCACCGCGGACATAGTTCAGGCCGCGGATGACGACGCCCGAACCCTGCGCGGAGAAATGGGCGGAATCGCTGGGTGCCGCGAAACGGCTGATCGACACGCCGGGAACACGCTGCAACGCTTCGTTGACCGAACGATCGGGCAATGCGCCGATATCTTCGGAGGTGATCGCATCGACCACCGTATCGGAATTGCGCTTGATGCTCTGTGCGTTGGCAAGGCTCTGGCGGATACCCGTGACGACGATTTCTTCACGTTCGACATCCGGGGTCGGATTGCCGGCTTCGGGCGCGCTGCCGGACGTGCCGGTGGTGGTGCTGGCGGAACCCGGCGCGGTTCCGGCCGTAGCGGCCTCCGCGCTGGAGGGACCGGAGAAGGTGCCGGCGGCACCCGTACCGACGGGCTTCGGCTCCGGAGCCTGGTTCGACGGGGTCGGCACGGCATCCTGCGCCCATGCCGGCTGCGCGACGCAGGCCAGCGAGAGCACGGAAACACTCATCCCGAGCAAACGGGACGCACGGACCACCGCCCGCGACGACTTCACAGTTACCATGATCAACCCCTCATCATCCTCTAGCAGGATCCGCCGCCGGTTCATCCCCGACGATCGATTCCCGCATCCCTGCAACCCGCGGCTCCGCTGGTTATTTTTGCGGCTTACGGTGCTATGTTTGCGCTCACAAGTAGAATAACGAAAGTTGATAGACAGATCACCACGATCTCTTTCGACTGTTGCTATACTGTTACAGAGAGCCTGTGGGACGGGGAGGAGAGAAGCGCATGACCGACGGGAAACGCACGCGCGTCGTGGTGGTCGGCGGCGGCACCGCCGGCTGGATGACCGCGGCGGCGCTGGCGAAGCTGCTGCCGCTGGCCTGCTCGGTCCATCTCGTCGAATCGGCGGAGATCGGCATCGTCGGCGTGGGCGAGGCGACGTTGCCGCATATCCGCGCCTTCGTGGAACGGCTGGGGCTGGACGAGGCGGATTTCATGCGCGCCACCCATGCCACCTTCAAGCTGGGGATCGATTTCCGCGATTTCGGCGCGATTGGCGACAGTTATATCCACCCGTTCGGCAGCTTCGGCCGCCCGCTGGGCGATGTCGGCTTCCACCATTATTGGCGGCGGCTGGCGGCGGCGGGCAGAGCAGGGCCGATCGGCGACTATTCGGTCGCGGTCGCCGCCGCCCGCGCCGCGCGCTTCGCCATCCCGGCGGGCGATCCCGACGCGCTCGCCGCCAGCTTCGGCTATGCCTATCAGTTCGATGCCACCCTGTTCGGCCCCTATCTGCGCCGCTTCGCCGAACGCCACGGCGCGCAGCGGACGGAAGGCCGCATCCTCTCCGTGGAGCGAGACGGCGAGAATGGCGACGTCCGCGCGCTGCTGATGGCGGATGGCAGCCGCATCGAAGGCGATCTGTTCGTCGACTGTTCGGGCTTTCGCAGCCTGTTGCTGGGCGATGCCATGGCCGAGCCTTGGGAGGACTGGTCGCACTGGCTGCCCTGCGACCGGGCGGTGGCGATGCCCTGCACCGCGCCCGATGGCCCGATCGAACCCTTTACCCGTGCCACCGCCATGCCGGCCGGCTGGTGCTGGCGCATCCCGCTGCAACACCGGGTCGGCAATGGCTATGTCTATAGCAGCGCGCATCTGGGCGATCAGCAGGCCGCCGATGCGCTGGTGCAGGCGGTGGAAGGCGCGCCGCTGGCCGATCCGCGCTTCCTCAAATTCCGCGCCGGCCGCCGTCGCACCAGCTGGGTCGGCAATGTCGTCGGCGTCGGGCTGGCCTCGGGCTTTCTCGAACCGCTCGAATCGACCAGCATCTATCTGGCGCAGATGGCGATCACCCAGTTGATCGAACTTTTCCCCGGCGGCCCCGTCGCGTCGGCCGACCGCGCCGAATATAACCGCATGGTCGACATGGAATATGACCGGATCCGGGATTTCCTGATCCTCCATTATCACGCCACCACGCGCGATGATTCACCCTTCTGGAACCATGTCCGCACCATGACGATCCCGGATACGCTCGCGGAGAAGATGAAGCTGTTCCGCCGCGCCGGCCGCGTCGCGCATTATGGCGAGGGGCTGTTCCTCGAACCAAGCTGGATCGCAGTCTATCTGGGGCAGGGCATCGTGCCCGAGGGCTGGGATCAACGCGCCGATGCCGCACCGATCGACGGGCTGGAACGCGCCGTCGCCGCACTCCGCACGCAGGTCGCCGCCACGGCGCAGGCGATGCCGGACCATGCCGCCTTCATCGCCCGCCGCAACGCCGCGATTCCGGCATGAGCGCACGTGACCCGATCCGCAGCGTCGCCATATTGGGGGCCGGTCTCGTCGGCCTGTCCGCCGCGGTCGCCTTCGTCCGCGCGCTGCCGGGCCTCACCGTCACGCTGATCGACATCCCCGCCGATCCCGCCGCGCTGGCCGATCGCCTGCCCGGCAACCTGCCATCGATCGCGGCCTTTCACGATCGCATCGGCCTACCCGAATCGGATCTGTTCAAGGCGGGCGCTACGCACCGCATCGGCACGCGCCTGTCCGGCTGGACCGCGCAGGGTGGCGATTTCTGGCGCATCCATGGCGATCATGGCGTGTCGATCGCCCCCGGCGGCTTCCACCAGCATTGGCTGAACGCGTATCGCGCCGGTCCCGTGCCGGCCTATGACGCCTTCTCCCCCGCCGCCGCGCTGGCCGCGGCCGAACGCTTCGTCCCCCCGGTCGACGATCCCGCATCTTTGCTCTCGGGCTTCGACTATGCCTTGCGGCTCGATCCGCCGCGCTACACGGATCTCCTGCGCGCCTACGCCACGCATCTCGGCATCACGCGCCTGTCCGGGTCGTTCGCCGGCATCGAACGCCGCGCCGATGGCGGCGTCGCCACCTTGCGGCTCACGGACGGGCGGCGGATCGATTCCGACCTGTATGTGGATGCCGCCGGCCCCGTCGCCCCGCTCCGCAACCTGCTGGGCGAAGAGGATCGCGAGGACTGGAGCGCCTTCCTGCCGGTCGATCGCCTGCTGCTCGGCACCGCGCCACCCGTCCCGCCGACCCCGACCGATCGCCTCACCGCGCTCCCCGCCGGCTGGCGCTTCACCGCGCCGCTGCGCGATCGCGCGCTGACCGGCCTCGCTTATGCGTCGCGCCACAGCAGCGATGCCACCGCCCGCCGCATCCTGCCCGCCGGAACCGAGGTCGTGCCGCTCCGCCCCGGCGCGCGGCGCGATCCGTGGCGGCATAATGTCCTCGCGCTGGGCGACGCCGCCGTCACGCTCGATCCGCTGGCCGACGCCAATCTCCACCTCGCCCAGTCCGCCATCGCCCGCGCGCTCGATCTGCTGCCGGGACGCGACTGCGCAGCCGTCGAGCTGGCCGAATATAATCGCCGCAGCCTCGCGCAAGCCATGCGCGTGCGCGATTTCCAGGCGGCCCATTATCTGCCCACCGGCCGCACCCAGGGCGATTTCTGGCGCAGCGCCGCACGTCTGGCCAAGCCCGACACGCTCGCCCACACGCTCGATCAATTCGCCCGCCGCGGCCGCCTGCCACATCATGAGGAAGAGAGTTTCGATCGTGCGGCGTGGACCGCGCTGCTGCTCAACCTCGGTCTGATCCCGCGCATCGCCGATCCTGTGGCGTCCGCCATGCCGCCGCCCGCGCGCACCGCAGCACTCGCCCGGCTGGCCGATGCCGTCGCCGCACTGCCCGCACGCCTGCCCCCTTATCCCGCCTGGCTGGCGCAACAGACTGGTCGCCGATGAACATGGACAACAGCCCGATCCGCAACGTCGTCATCGTCGGCGGCGGCACCGCCGGCTGGATGGCCGCTGCCGCCGCCGCCCGCTTCCTCGACGACGGGCAACGCCGCATCACTTTGGTGGAGTCGGACGCCATCGGCACGATCGGCGTGGGGGAAGCGACGATCCCGCCCATTCTCGGCTTCAATGCGCTGATCGGCATCGACGAACGCGATTTCCTGCGTGCGACCGGGGCGACGTTCAAACTGGGGATCGAATTTGTCGGCTGGGATACCGGCACGGATCGCTATCTCCACCCCTTCGGCACGCATGGCAGCGACATTGCCGGCCTGAACTTCCATCAGATCTGGCTCAAGCTGCGCGACCGGCCCGGCATCGGCCCGATCGATCACTATGCGATGTCCGCCGTCGCCGCCGCGCACAACCGCTTCGCTTTGCCCGATCCGGAATCGCGCGGCCGGGTCGCGCCGCTGTCCTACGCCTATCATTTCGATGCCGGCCTCTACGCCGCCTTCCTCCGCCAGCGGGCCGAGGCGGGCGGCGTGACCCGCATCGAAGGCCGCATCGCCGGCACCGATCGGGATCCCGACACCGGCCATGTCCGCGCCGTGCTGCTCGACGATGGCCGGCGCGTCGAAGGCGATCTGTTCATCGACTGCTCGGGTTTCCGCAGCCTGTTGCTGGGGGAGGCGATGGGCGTGCCCTTCGTCGACTGGTCGCACTGGCTGCCCTGCGACAGCGCGATCGCCGTGCCCACCGAACGCACCACGCCGCTCCTGCCATACACCCGCGCCACCGCCCGCCCCGCCGGCTGGCAATGGCGCATCCCGCTGCAGCATCGCACGGGCAACGGCCATGTCTATGCCAGCGCGCATATGGCCGATGACGATGCCGAACGCCTGCTGCTCGACAATCTCGATGCGCCGCCCACCGCCGATCCGCGCCGCCTGCGCTTCACCACCGGCCGCCGCGCGCGGCTATGGGAGGGCAATGTCGTCGCGCTCGGCCTGTCCGGCGGATTTCTCGAACCGCTCGAATCGACCAGCATTCATCTGATCCAGACCGGCATTTCGAAACTGTTCGCGCTCTTCCCCGATCGCGGCTTCGCCGCCATCGAGCGCGACACCTATAACCGTCTCATGACCGACGCCTATGACGGCGTGCGCGACTTCATCATCCTGCATTATCACGCCACACGGCGCGACGATTCCGCCTTCTGGCGGCAGGTCCGGACGATGCCCATCCCCGACAGCCTCGCGCACAAGATCGCGCTGTTCCGGCAGAAGGGCCGGCTGTTCCGCTATGATGACGAACTCTTCGCCATTCCAAGTTGGGTGTCGGTCCTGCTCGGCCAAAATATCGTACCGGACGGTTATGATCCGGTCGTGGATGCGCTGGATGCCGATCGCGTCGCCGATGCGCTGCGCGGCATGGCCGCGGCCACGCGGCAGGCCGCAAGCGCGATGCCGACCCATGCCGATTTCATCGCGCGCTACGGCCCTTATGCCGGAGGGACGCCGCCGCGCTAGACCGTGATGACCCAAAACTGACCCGTCCATCCCGAGCGCAGTCGAGGGACCGGCCGAGCGAAGCCGAGGACGCCAGCCTTCGAACTTCTCGACTTCGCTCGGGATGGACGGCAGTCTCAACTGATTCCGGATGATGTCATCCCGCTCCAAGGGCGGCGTCCCCTTGGACGGTTACAGCTTGCCGGTCAGCTCGGGAACGACCGTGAACAGGTCGCCGACCAGACCCAGATCCGCGACCTGAAAGATCGGCGCATCCTCGTCCTTGTTGATCGCGACGATGACCTTCGAGTCCTTCATCCCCGCCAGATGCTGGATCGCGCCCGAAATGCCGACCGCGATATAGACTTCGGGGGCGACGATCTTGCCGGTCTGCCCGACCTGATAGTCGTTGGGGGCGTAACCCGCATCCACCGCCGCCCGGCTCGCGCCCACGCCCGCACCCAGCTTGTCGGCCAGCGGATCGATCAGCTCGTGGAACTTCTCTTCCGATCCCAGCGCGCGCCCGCCCGACACGATGATCTTGGCGGAGGTCAGCTCCGGCCGGTCGGACGATGCGATCTCCGACCCGACGAAGCTGGACAGCCCCTGCTCGCCACCGGCGGAGACCGCCTCGACCGTGCCGGAACCACCACTGGTCGCCGCCTTGGCGAACGCGGTGCCGCGCACGGTGATGACCAGCTTGGCATCGGACGACTTGACCGTCGCGATCGCATTGCCGGCATAGATGGGCCGCGTGAAGCTGCCATCGCCTTCCACCGACAGGATGTCGCTGATCTGCGCCACGTCCAGCAACGCCGCCACGCGCGGCGCGACATTCTTGCCCGTGGTGGTGGCGGGCGCGACGAACGCGTCATGATGGCCCATCAGATCGACGATCAGCGGTGCGAGATTTTCCGCCAGCGCATGGCCATAGGCCGCATCGTCGGCGACATGCACCTTGCCGACGCCGGCAATCTGCGCCGCGGCCTGCGCCACCGCATCGACGCCCTGACCCGCGACCAGCAGATGGACTTCGCCCATCTGCGCGGCGGCGGTGATCGCCGACAGTGTGGCATCCTTGACGGACGCATTGTCATGTTCGACCCAGACGAGCGTCTTCATGCCGCCACTCCCATATCCTTGAGCTTCGCCACCAGCGTATCGACATCGGGCACCTTGATGCCCGCCGTCCGCTTCGGCGGTTCGACGACCTTCGTGGTGGTCAGCCGCGGCGTGGTGTCCACGCCGTAATCGGCCGGGGCCTTGGTCGCCATCGGCTTGGCCTTGGCCTTCATGATGTTCGGCAGCGACGCATAGCGCGGCTCGTTCAGCCGCAGGTCGGTCGTCACGATCGCCGGGATCTTCAGCGCCACCGTCTCCAGCCCGCCATCCACTTCGCGCGTGACGTTCACCGTCTCGCCCGTCATCTCGACCTTGGACGCGAACGTCCCCTGGCCCCAGCCCAGCAGCGCGGCCAGCATCTGCCCGGTCTGGTTGCTGTCGTCATCGATTGCCTGCTTGCCCAGGATCACCAGACCCGGCTGTTCCTCCGCGACGATCCCCTTCAGGATCTTGGCGACCGCCAGCGGCTCCACCACATCGTCGGTCAGCACCAGGATGGCGCGGTCGGCACCCATCGCCAGCGCGGTGCGCAGCGTTTCCTGCGCCTTCTGCACGCCGATCGACACCGCGACGATCTCGGTCGCGACGCCCTTTTCCTTCAGCCGGATCGCTTCCTCGACGGCGATTTCGTCGAACGGATTCATGCTCATCTTGACGTTGGCCAGGTCAACGCCCGTTCCGTCCGCCTTCACGCGCGGTTTGACGTTGTAATCGATCACCCGCTTCACGGGCACCAGGATCTTCATGCGTGCATCCTCCTGCATGGGCGCTCAGGCGAATCAAACGCCCTGCGCCGTTGAACGGCCCATAGCAGCAGCTTTACGTAAACGTAAAGGGGAGGGCCGCCATATTGCCCGAAACGCAGTGCCCCGGCGCAGGTCGGGGTCTGGGTGAAACCGCTCCACCGAGACCCCGACCCACACCGGGGCACTGAAAAGTCCGAACGGACGGGCGCGAAGCCCGGCCGATCAGGCGGCCTGCTTCACCTGCGCCACGATCTTCTTGGCGGCATCGCCCAGATCGTCGGCGCTGACGATCGGCAGACCGCTATTGGCGAGGATGTCCTTGCCCTGCTGCACGTTCGTGCCTTCAAGCCGCACGACCAGCGGCACCGACAGGTTCACTTCCTTCGCCGCGGCGACGATGCCCTCGGCGATGATGTCGCAGCGCATGATGCCGCCGAAGATGTTGACGAGGATGCCCTCGACCGCCGGATCGGACAGGATCAGCTTGAACGCCGCCGTCACCTTCTCCTTCGATGCGCCGCCGCCGACGTCGAGGAAGTTGGCGGGGAACGCGCCGTTCAGCTTGATGATGTCCATCGTCGCCATGGCGAGGCCCGCGCCATTGACCATGCAGCCGATATTGCCGTCCAGCTTGATGTAGGCGAGGTCGTATTTGGATGCTTCGATCTCGGCCGGATCTTCCTCGGACTCGTCACGCAGCGCGAAGATGTCCTTGTGGCGATACAGCGCGTTGCCGTCGAACGACACCTTGGCGTCCAGCACCAGCAGCTGGCCGTCGGTCGTTTCTACCAGCGGGTTCACTTCCAGCATTTCCATGTCGGATGCCATGAACGCTTCGTAGAGCTGGCCCGAAACCTTGATCGCCTGCTTGTAGAGATCGCCCTTCAGCCCGAGCGCGAACGCCACGGCGCGGCCATGATGCGGCTGGAAGCCCTCGACCGGATCGATGATGATGCTGTGGATCAGTTCGGGCGTGTCATGCGCGACCGCCTCGATGTCCATGCCGCCTTCGGTCGACACGACGACGGCGATGCGGCCGGTCGCACGATCGACCAGCATCGATAGATAATATTCCTTCGCGATGTCCGCGCCGTCGGTCACGTACAGGCGGTTGACCTGCTTGCCCGCATCGCCGGTCTGAATGGTGACCAGCGTGTTGCCCAGCATGTCGGTCGCGTTGGCGCGGACTTCGTCCAGCGTCTTGGACAGGCGCACGCCGCCCTTGGCATCGGCGGCCAGTTCCTTGAACTTGCCCTTGCCGCGGCCACCGGCGTGGATCTGCGACTTCACGACATAAAGCGGTCCGGGCAGGCGTTCGGCGGCGGCGACGGCTTCGTCGACGGTCATCGCGGCATAACCGGCCGGGATCGCGACGCCGAACTTCGCCAGCAATTCCTTGGCCTGATATTCATGGATGTTCATGGGGTCGCGTCCTCTGGGTCCAGCGGAAAGTTGCGGGGGCTAAAGCATAAGCCGGCGGCGATTGCCACCCCGTCTAGCCGCCATGCCGCCAGATCGGTAGAGCGTGGCGCAACGCGCGGTGGCTGCGCGATGGAGGATGACATGGAAAAGATCGACGAAACGATCGGCGTGATCGGGGCGGGGCAGATGGGCGCGGGCATCGCGCAGGTGTCCGCGCAGGCGGGCTATCATGTCCTGCTGTCCGACATCTCGCTCGCGGCCGCGACCAAGGGCCGCGACGGCATATCGCGTGGGCTGGACCGGCTGGTTTCGAAGGAAAAACTGTCCGCCGCCGATGCCGAGGCGGCCATGGCGCGGATCGAACCGGTCGAAAGCGTCGACGCGATGGGCGATGCCGCGCTGGTCATCGAGGCCGCGACCGAGCGCGAGGACATCAAGCGCCAGATCTTCGAACGCGCCGGCCGCGTGCTGGGTGCAGACGCGATTCTCGCCACCAACACCTCCTCCATCCCGATCACGCGGCTGGCGCAGGCCGCACCCGACCCGGCGCGATTCATGGGCGTGCATTTCTTTAATCCGGTGCCGGTGATGCGCCCGATCGAACTGATTCGCGGCCTCGCCACCAGCGACGCGACCGTGGCGAAGGTGGAAGCCTATGCGCAGGCGATCGGCAAGACCGTCGTCCACGCCAATGACGCGCCGGGCTTCATCGTCAACCGCGTGCTGCTGCCCTTCATCAACGAAGCCTGCTTCGCGCTGGGCGAGGGCGTCGCGTCGATTCCCGATATTGATGCCGCGGTCAGCCTCGGCCTCAACCATCCGATGGGGCCGTTCACCTTGGCCGATTTCATCGGTCTGGATACCTGCCTCAACATCTGCCGCGTCCTGCTCGACGGCACCGGCGACCCCAAATTCCGCCCCGCCCCGCTGCTCGTCAAATATGTCGAGGCCGGCTGGCTCGGCCGCAAGACCGGCCGTGGATTCTACGACTATAGCGGAGAAACCCCCGTACCGACGCGGTAACCCGGCCCCCGTTCGGTTCGAGCCTGTCGAGAACCCTTGCGCAGGGTTCTCGACAGGCTCGAACCGAACCGAACCGAAGCCTACCCCGCCTCCACCGCCCGCCAGTCATAGACCAGCGCGCCCTCGCGAAACGCGAAGCGGTCGACATGTTCCGCCACCACCTGCTGCATCCGAGTCACCTGCTCCGGATCCGCCACATCCAGCGTCAGCAGCAGCGCATCCTCGCCGGCCGCCAGCGTCAGCGGCCCCGGCGGCAACGCCACGGTGCCGGATTCGGGCGTGAAATCGACCGCGAATTTGTGGCTCCAATGCTTGCACAATTGCTGGAGATAGCGGCTGGCATGGGGCGTCGCGACGCGTGCGGAAGTGATGGGCATGATGATCCTTTCGGTCCCCGTTCGAGACCGAAGATAGGAAGCCCGCGCGGCCGCTCAATGCGACGACGGCAACCTCAGCTTCCCCGCAATCCCGTCGCCAATGCGCCATGCTCCGGCAAGGACATGGCCTGCGCCGCGGCCCCGAGCGGAATCACCCGATCCGCCAGCGCGGTCAGCACCGCCTGCTCCCGTTCGTCAAAGCGCGCCCGAGGCGTGCGATCGGTCGCGCACAAGACGCCGATCGGGAATCCGTCCCGATCGATGATCGCTGCCCCGGCATAAAAGCCGATCAGCCCGTCCTCCACGAAGGGATTGCCACGAAATTGCGGATCGGACGGCGCATCCAGCAACAGGAATGGCGTCGCCGGCTGCACCAGCACATAACCGCTCAGGCAGGTCGACCGCCGGTGCCGCCCGAGCATTCCTTCCGTCGACGCGACGACATGCTGCCAGTCGTCCAGCACCAGCACCACCGCCGCCCAGTCCGCCGACAGCGCCGCGCGCGCTTCATGCGCCAGTGCGGTCAGTGCCGGATCGTCCCGCAAGGACAGCAAACCGGAGGACAGGACGGCCTCGCGCCGCTGATATTCATTGGCGGGAACCGGCGCCGGACTGAACACTGTAATGCCCATTCCGCCGGCCCCTCGCGTCTCGCAACGCCGCTCCCGAGTCCCCTGACCCGCTCACCGATGCTGCCAAACCCCTTTACGGGAAGCGGAGAATGGATTGCAAATGTTCCGGATTTTTCGATGAGTCCAGCGGCGGCCCTATGCCAGCAGCAACCCGGCAAAGGCCGCGCTCATCAGATTGGCGAGCGATCCCGCCACCAGCGCGCGCAACCCGAGCTTCGCGATCATCGATCGCTGATTGGGGGCAAGGCTGCCCGTCACCGCCATCTGGATCGCGATCGAACTGAAATTGGCGAAGCCGCACAGCGCGAAGGTGATGACCGCCACGGTGCGCGGCGAAAGCTGACCCTGTTGCGCGCCCAACGCGATATAGGCGACGAATTCGTTGAGCACGATCTTCTGCCCGAACAGCCCGCCGGCGATCCCCGCCTCGTTCCACGGCACGCCCATCAGCGTCATGACCGGCGCGAACACATAGCCCAGCAAGCGCTGGAAACTCAGCCCCTCGATGCCGAACCACATGCCGACGCCGCCCAGCAGCCCGTTGGCCAGCGCCACCAGTGCGACGAAGGCCAGCACCATCGCCCCCACCGCCACGGCCAGCCGCACGCCGGTCTGCGCGCCCTGCGATGCCGCCATGATGATGTTGGCGGGGCGTTCCTCGTCATGCGTGGCTTCCGCCATCGCGATCTGCTGCTCCTCCCGGTCGTCGCCCAGCGGCAGCTCGCCGGTCGGCGGCAGCGGTTCGTCCGGCATCATGATCTTCGCCATCAAGATCCCGCCCGGCGCCGCCATGAAGGACGCCGCCAGCAGATAATCGATGCGGATGCCCATCGAGGCATAGGCCGCCAGGATCGTCCCCGCCACGCCCGCCATGCCGCTGGTCATCACCGTGAACAGCTGCGGCGGCGTCAGCCCCGCCAGATAGGGGCGGATCACCAGCGGCGATTCGCTCTGCCCCACGAAGATATTGGCGGCGGCGCACAGCGACTCGACCTTGGAAACGCCGATCACCTTCTCGATCCCGCCGCCGATCCAGCGCACGACGAACTGCATGATCCCCAGATAATAGAGAATCGAGACCAAAGCGGCGAAGAAGATGATGACCGGCAACGCCTGGATCGCGAAATTCTGTCCCAGCGGGTCGGTCGCCAGCTTGCCGAACAGGAAATTGGTGCCGGCATTCGCATAACCGAGCAGGTTGGCGACGCCGCCGGACAGGAATTGCAGCGCCCGCCGGCCGGCCGGCACATAGAGCACCAGCACCGCGATGCCCGCCTGCAGCGCGAACGCCGCGCCCACCACCCGCAACCGGATCGCGCGCCGGTTGGAGGACAGCAATACCGCCAGGCCGAGGATCACCGCGATACCGGCGAGTCCGGTCAGGAATTTCAACATCGGTGCAGGAGACTTTCGTCAGGACATCGGGATCGATCGGATCGGACGATACACGTCGGACGCGCATCGCACAGCCCTTCCCGCATCGGACCCACCCCCTCTTCCGCGAACAATCGAAACCGGTTAGCAGACATGCGATGACGCCATCGCCATCGCCCGCCCTCCCCCCGTCGCTTTTCCTCTATTCCATCCTGTATGGCGGCATGACCTGCATCGCCGGCGTGCTGGGCGTGAAGCAGGTGGCACTCGGCCCGCTTGCGGTCGAAGCCGGGATCTTCGCCTTCCTGCTGCTGGTGGTGATCGGCAGCGCGATCGCCGAACTGCACGGCCGCGCCGCCGCCGACCGGATGGTGCGGTTCGGCTTCGTTCCCCTCATCGTCTCGGCGTTGCTGATCCAGCTCGTGCTGGCGCTCCCCACCGATCCCGGAATGTACCCGCCCGCCATCACCGCCTTCCCCGTCGTCGTCGGGCAGGGCGCGCGGATGATGCTCGCCGGGCTGGTCGCCTATGGCACGTCGCAGACGCTCAACGTCGCGCTCTTCTCCCGCCTTGCCGCAGGCGCAGGCCGGCTGCTCTGGCTCCGCGCGATGATCGCCAGCGCCGCGTCGCAGATCATCGACACCCTGCTGTTCATCTCCATCTCCTTCCTCGGCGAACGCGACATTGCCGGCCTGCTCGCCGGGCAGATGCTGGCCAAGGTCGTCCTGTCGATCGTGCTGGTCCCGCCGTTGATCTATTTCTTCGTCGGCCTCGGCCGGCGGATGGACCGGACATGACACCCCGCAAGATGACGCCAGACCCTATTGCCCCAAAAGTCCGTCCATCCCGAGCGTAGTCGAGGGACCGACCGAGCGGAGCCGAGGTCTCCGACATCGCCCTTCTCGACTTCGCTCGAAGACGTCCCTCGACTACGCTCGGGATGGACGAGGATGGGGGATGGACGATACTTCCAAGCTCCCCGCCCCCCCCCGCCCAACAAAGCGCCAGCTCCAGAAACGCCTTCAGCCGCGTCGTGCGACCAACGGCCGCCACCACGCCTCATGGTGAAGATACCAGTCCAGCGTTCCGGCGAACCCCTGCTTGAAATCGCGAGCCGGCGCGTAGCCGATCTCGCGGCGCGCCTTGCGCTCGTCGATCGCGTAGCGCCGGTCGTGCCCCTTGCGATCCTCGACATAAGTCATCAGATCCGCGCAGCGCCCGCCACGCGCCGGGGGCGCATCAGGAAAACGCTGCGCCAGCGTCGGATCCGCCGCAAAGGCCGCATCCAGCACCGTGCAGATTTCCGCGATGACCTGCAGGTTCGGCAATTCCTGCCCGCCGCCGATATTATAGACCTCGCCCGCCTTGCCCCGGCGCAGGACGGCTTCGATCCCCCGGCAATGATCCGCCACATGCAACCAGTCGCGCCGGTTCATTCCGTCGCCATAGATGGGCAGCGGCCGGCCGGACAAGGCGTTGATGAGGAACAGCGGAATCAGCTTTTCCGGAAACTGGTACGGCCCATAATTGTTCGAACAATTGCTGGTCGTCACCTGCAACCCGAACGTATGGAAATAGGCGCGCACCAGATGGTCCGCCCCCGCCTTGGATGCGGAATAGGGCGAATTGGGTGCGTAGGGCGTCGTTTCGCTGAAGGCGGGATCGTCGGGGCCGAGCGATCCATAGACTTCGTCGGTGGACACGTTGTGGAACCGGTGCGGCCGGCCCGACCCGCTGTCGATCCACGCCGCGCGCGCCGCCTGCAACAGGCTGTGCGTGCCGACCATGTTGGTCTGCACGAACGCATCCGGCCCGGTGATCGACCGGTCGACATGGCTTTCCGCCGCGAAATGCACGATCGTATCGATCCCGCGTTCGTCGATCAGCCGGCGGACCAGTGCGGTGTCGCAAATGTCGCCGACCACCAGATCGACCCCCGTCACCCCGTCCAGGCTGGCGCGGTTGCCCGCATAGGTCAGTAGGTCCAGCACGACGATCCGGTCGTCGGGGGCCACGTCCCGCCAGTGACGGACGAAATTGGTGCCGATGAACCCGGCCCCGCCGGTGACGAGAAGATCAGCCATGCGCAGCAACGTCCTTCAACATCCGGCGCAGATTGACGCGCCAGTGCACCCCCGCGCCGCCGCACGCGTCCCAAGTCGCGCTCTTGTCGAGCACGGAAAATGCCGGACGGACCGCAGGCGTCGGGAAATCCGCGGTCGCGATCGGCACGACGTCAGCCACCCGCTCCAGCAGGCCCAGCGCCAGCGCCTCCTCCTGGATCGCCACCGCGAAATCATACCAGCTTGCAATACCGCTGTCGGTGGCATGATGGACGCCCCGCGCACCCTGCCCCGCCAGCGTCCAGATCGTCCGCGCAAGGTCCGGTGCATAGGTCGGCGTACCGACCTGATCGGCCACCACCCGCAGCAGCGGTTGCGCCGCCATCAGCCGCAGCATCGTGCGGACGAAATTGCCGCCTTGGGTGGCATAGACCCATGCCGTCCGCACGATTAGCGCGTCGTCGCCCGCGGCCTGTTCCCCGAACAGCTTGGTCCGGCCATAGGCGCTGAGCGGGCCGGTCCGCGCATCGGGGCGGTAGGGCGTCCCGCTCCGCCCGTCGAACACGAAATCGGTCGAAACCTGCACCAGTCGCGCACCGGTCGCCCGCGCCACATCGGCCAGCGTCGCCACCGCATCGCCATTAACGGCCTGCGCACGCGCTTCGTCCGTCTCGGCACGGTCGACCGCGGTATAGGCGGCGGCGTTGACGATCAGGTCAGGCGCCGCCCCGGTGATCCGCACCCGCACCGCTTCGGCATCGGTGATGTCCAGCGCGGCCGAATCCAACGCCGCCACCATCATCCCGGCCGGCGCGGTCGCGATCAGCGCCCGCCCCAACTGGCCGCCCGCCCCCAAAATCACGGCCTTCATGCGAACGTCCGGGCACCGGCCAGCCTGATTCCCGCCTGATCCTTGGCGGACAAGGTCGGTTCGATCCCCTCCAGCGGCCAGTCGATCCCGATCGCCGGATCGTTCCACAACAGCGCATGTTCGTCGTCGGGCCGATAGGGGGCCGTGCATTTGTACAGGAAGTCGGTTCCGTCCTGAAGGCTGAGAAAGCCATGCGCAAAGCCGGGCGGCACCCAGAACATCGTCCGGTTCGCCGCGGTCAGCAGCACGCCCGCCCATTGCCCGAAGGTCGGTGAGGACCGCCGCAGGTCCACGGCCACGTCATAGGCAGCCCCTGCCACCACCCGCACCAGCTTCCCCTGCGGATCGTTCGCCTGATAATGCAGCCCGCGCAGCACGCCCCGTGCGGAGCGGCTATGATTGTCCTGCACGAATTGCAGGTCCAGTCCCGCCTCCGCAAAGGTTCGTGCATTCCACGATTCCAGAAAAAACCCGCGATCGTCGCCGAAGACCGCCGGCTCGATCACCAGCAGGTCAGGAATCGCGGTCGGTACGATCTTCATGCGAACACTTTCCCGTCGATCAGCCCGGCCAGATATTCGCCATAGCCGCTCTTGCGCAGCGGTGCCGCCAGCCGGAGCAGTTGCGTATCGTCGATGAACCCCATCCGCCACGCAATCTCTTCGGGGCAACAGATCTTCAGACCCTGCCGTTCCTCGGTGATCCGGACATAGCTGGCCGCGTCGAGCAGCGACTGGTGCGTCCCCGTGTCCAGCCATGCATAGCCGCGCCCCATAATCTCCACCGACAGGTCGCCCGCTTCCAGATACATCCGATTGAGATCGGTAATTTCCAGCTCGCCCCGCGGCGATGGCACGATCCGCTGCGCGAAATCGACCGCACGCCCGTCGTAGAAATACAGACCGGTCACGGCATAATTGGAACGCGGCACCGCCGGCTTTTCCTCGATCGTATCGGCGCGGCCATCCGCGCCGAACGACACCACGCCATAATCACCGGGATTCTTCACATAATAGCCGAAGACCGTCGCCCCGCTTTCACGTCCGGCGGCGCGCACCAGCAATTCGGTCAGGCCGTGGCCGTAGAAGATATTGTCGCCCAGCACGAGCGCCGAGGGCCGATCGCCCACGAAATCGGCCCCGATATGAAAGGCCTGCGCCAATCCCGCCGGTTCGGGTTGCACCGCATAGGACAAGGCGATCCCCAGATCGCTGCCATCGCCTAGCAACGCGCGGAACTGCGCCTGTTCGTGCGGCGTGGTGATGATGAGGATCTCGCGGATCCCCGCCAGCATCAGCGTGGCCAGCGGATAATAGATCATCGGCTTGTCATAGACCGGCATCAACTGTTTGGATGTCGCGCGGGTCAGCGGATATAGTCGCGTTCCGGCGCCTCCGGCCAGAATGATACCCCTTCGCACGTCCGCCGCTCCCATCACCGATCGCGCCTGATACGGGGGCCAGGATCACCGTGCAACCTCGGCAGGCTGCCCATCCTCAGCGCCGCAGCAGCGCCGCCACGCAGGAAGCCCGGTCGAAATCGCCCCCCGTCGGGGTGCGCGCATCGATCCAGGTCGCCACCGGCGCGGCCGATCCGCGCGGATAGAAATAGACGTCCAGCACGCAGGCCGGGCCGGCAAATTGCAGGCGTCGCCCGCGATCCTCGCGCTGGTCCTGATCGGGTTGGCCGAACAGCGCGATCACCGCGTCGGCATCATGGTTCAGCACCCGTTCCAGCCCGGCGGGGTTGACCACCGTGGCGCGCGGGCGTGGTGCTGCGACGGGGGTGGAGGCGGGTGGCGCGGTCGCGCATCCCGCCAGCGCGGCCAGCCCCGCCATGGATGCCAGTCGGGCCTTGATCGTCATCGCCGTCTCCGATGGTAAAGATGCGTCGCCATCGCCGCCCCCAGGATCGGCGCGGCCAGATTGACGACCGGAACCACGAACAGCCCCGCCGCGACAAGCCCGACGCCCATCCGCACCCCCCGTGTTTCGGCGAGTTCGGGCTTGATCGCGACGGACGCCAGATGCCGTGCCGCCACCATCTCCCACAGGTCGCGTCCCAGCGCGAAGCCGTTCACCGCCAGCGCGAGCAGGAACGGCCCCACCCCCGTCACGATCAGCAGGATGTAGAAAGGCAGCGCGACCAGATTGTAGCCGATCAGCCGCGCGGACGATGCCAGCCCCATGCGCAGGCTCCGCCCCCAGCCCGGCGCGCGCGCCATGCCCGCCGCCGCCGGATAATGCCGCCGCTCCACCGCCGCGACGACTCCGTCCGAAAAGACGCCGATCACGCCGATCGCCACCGCCGGAAATAAAAACCACAAGGCCACCAGCTCGATCAGGATCGTCCCCGCCGTCGACAGATCGCGCGCGCAGACCTCCACCGCGCCCTGCCCGATGCAGCCGCCCGCCTGCGCCCACCAGCGATGCAGCCCGTAACCGGCACCCGCGAACAGCAGCAATGTCAGCAGGATGGATCCGAACAGCACGCGCAGGATCGCGGGATCGCGCAACTGGCGCAGGGCGAGAAGGAAGGCGGTCGGCATCTCCCCGCCCTACAGCCGCGCCGCCCGCCCGTCACCCCGCGCGCCCGAACGCGGCCGCAGTCGCGACTTGACTCCCGCCCGGCAGCCTCTAGACCCCGCGCCGGGCCACGCCGCCCCAACGCGGCGCGTGCTCTCTGTGAGGAGAGACTTTAATGACTGCACGTCCCGACGCCCTTCCTGCGCGTCCGTTTTTCTCGTCCGGCCCCTGCGCGAAACCGCCCGGCTGGGATGCTTCCAAACTCGACACACAGTCGCTCGGCCGTTCGCACCGGTCGAAGATCGGCAAGACGCGCCTGCAATATTGCATCGATCTGATGCGCGAAATGCTGCGCCTGCCCGATACGCACCGCATCGGCATCGTCCCCGGTTCCGATACCGGTGCCTATGAAATGGCGATGTGGACGATGTTGGGCGCACGCCCCGTCACCGCGCTGGCCTGGGAGAGTTTCGGCGAAGGCTGGGTCACCGACGCGGTCAAGCAGTTGAAGATCGATCCGACCGTCGTCCGCGCCGATTATGGGCAATTGCCCGATCTGGCCGCCGTCGACTGGTCGAACGACGTCCTCTTCACCTGGAACGGCACCACCAGCGGCGTGCGCGTGCCGAACGCGGACTGGATCCCCGACGATCGCGAAGGGCTTTCCTTCGCCGACGCGACCTCCGGCGTGTTCGCCTATGACATCGACTGGGCGAAGATCGATGTCGCGACGTTCAGCTGGCAGAAGGTGCTGGGCGGCGAGGGCGCGCACGGCGTGCTGATCCTCGGCCCGCGCGCGGTCGAACGGCTGGAAAGCTACACCCCCGCCTGGCCGCTGCCCAAGGTGTTCCGCCTCGTGTCCAAGGGCAAGCTGGCCGAAGGCGTGTTCAAGGGCGAGACGATCAACACCCCGTCCATGCTCGCGGTCGAGGATGCGATCTTCGCGCTCGAATGGGGCAAGGCGCTCGGCGGCCCCGACGCTTTGATCGCGCGCTCGAATGCCAATGCCGCCGCGCTCGACCGGATCGTCGCCGATCGCGACTGGCTGGGCCATCTCGCCGCCGATCCGGCCACGCGCTCGAAGACCAGCGTCTGCCTCACCGTCGCCGGTGCGGACGAAGCGCTCATCAAGAAGATGGCCGCGCTGCTGGAGAAGGAAGGCGCCGCCTTCGACATTGCCGGCTATCGCGATGCGCCCGCCGGTCTCCGCATCTGGTGCGGCGCCACCGTCGACACCGCGGACATCGAAGCCCTCGGCCCCTGGCTCGACTGGACCTATGCGCAGGTCACTGCCGCCTGATCCGAACGCGCACCTCCCCAACCTTCTAAAGCCCTCTCTCCCTTGGGGGAGAGGGTAAGTTGAGGGGGAGCAACGCCCGTGGTGGCCCCGCCCGCCTGACTATTCCCGATCCCCATTCCACACCCCTCTCCCCACAGCGGAGCGGGAGCAGAAAGCCCCAATCCATGCCCAAAGTCCTCATTTCCGACAAGATGGATCCCCGCGCCGCCCAGATCTTCCGCGAACGCGGCGTCCATGTCGACGAGATCACCGGCAAGACCAAGGACGAGCTGATCGCCATCATCGGTGAGTATGACGGCCTCGCCATCCGCTCCTCCACGAAGGTGACGAAGGAAATCCTCGCCGCCGCCAAGAATCTGAAGGTCGTCGGCCGCGCCGGCATCGGCGTCGACAATGTCGATATCCCGTCCGCATCGGCCGCGGGCGTCGTCGTCATGAACACGCCGTTCGGCAACAGCATCACCACCGCCGAACATGCCATCGCGCTGATGTTCGCGCTCGCCCGCCAATTGCCCGAGGCGGACGCCTCCACCCAGGCCGGCAAGTGGGAGAAGAACCGCTTCATGGGCGTCGAGCTGACGTCCAAGACGCTCGGCCTGATCGGCGCGGGCAATATCGGTTCGATCGTCGCGGATCGCGCGCGCGGCCTCAAGATGAAGGTCGTCGCCTTCGATCCGTTCCTGACGCCGGAACGCGCCGTCGAACTGGGGATCGAGAAGGTCACGCTGGACGAACTGCTCGCCCGTGCCGACTTCATCACGCTCCACACCCCGCTGACGGACAGCACGCGCAACATCCTGTCCGCCGACGCGCTGGCCAAGACCAAGAAGGGCGTCCGCATCATCAATTGCGCGCGTGGCGGCCTGATCGACGAGGCGGCGCTGAAGGACGCGCTCGACAGCGGCCAGGTCGGCGGCGCGGCGCTCGACGTGTTCGTGGAGGAGCCAGCCAAGGCATCGCCGCTGTTCGGCACGCCCAACTTCATCTCCACGCCGCATCTGGGTGCATCGACCACGGAAGCACAGGTCAATGTCGCGATCCAGGTCGCGGAGCAGATGGCCGATTTCCTGATGTCGGGCGGCGTCACCAACGCGCTCAACATGCCCAGCCTGTCCGCGGAGGAGGCCCCCAAGCTCAAGCCCTATATGGCGCTGGCCGAACGTCTCGGCAGCCTTGTCGGGCAGCTTGAGGACCGCATCACCGCCGTCGCGATCGAAACCGAGGGTGCCGCCGCCGATCTGAACCAGAAGCCGATCACCGGCGCGGTGCTGGCTGGGCTGATGCGCGTCTATTCGGACACGGTGAACATGGTCAACGCGCCGTCGCTCGCCAAGGAGCGCGGGCTGGACGTGCGGGAGATCCGCCATGACCGCGAAGGCAATTATTCCACGCAGGTCCGCGTCACCGTCTCCACGCCCGAAGGCGATCGTTCGGTGGCAGGCACGCTCTTCGCCAATGCCGAACCGCGCCTCGTCGAAATCTTCGGCGTGAAGATCGAAGCCGATCTGGCCGGCACGATGCTCTATGTCGTCAACGAGGATGCGCCCGGCTTCATCGGCCGGCTGGGTTCGACGCTGGGCGAAGCCGGCATCAACATCGGCACCTTCCACCTCGGCCGCCGCGCGGCGGGTGGTGAGGCCGTGCTGCTGCTCTCGGTCGACAGCGCGCTGCCGGAAGATGTGCTGGCGCAGGTCAATGCCCTGCCCGGCGTGAAACTCGCCAAGACGCTCCGCTTCTGAGCGCAGACGGCGCGCCGTCCCGGTGGGATGGCGCGCCAGGCCTGAAACGATCCTGAAACGATCCGAACCGCCATGACCGGCCGCAGACCGCGGTGGGCCATGGCATAGCCATGTCCGGCGTTACTGGACCATATTTCGCGATGTGAGAGGTGCCAAACGCAGGAAGGTGGTGCCCGGAGACGGATTCGAACCGCCGACACCGTGATTTTCAGTCACGTGCTCTACCAACTGAGCTATCCGGGCAGGAAGCGTTGGAGGGGGGCCTATAGAGGGCGGATTGCGTCCCTGTCCAGACCTTCCATGTCGGAATCGTCAATTGATGGTCCGGGGATGCGATATCCGTCGTCCAGCCACTGCAAAAGGTCGCGATCGCGGCAGCCCTGGCTGCAAAACGGGTCATGCGCGGGGACGGGCGACTTGCCGCAGACGGGGCAGGGCTTAGCGGCGCGGCGGGGGGTGCTGGGTTTCGACATGCCCGGCGGATATGGCGCGCGCGGGATCGGGTCGCAAGACGACACCCGCGCCGATTCGCCGTTCCAGCGTCGCGATCCAGTCCGCGCGCGGCGCGATCAGTGCGATGACAGGCGGCGCGGCCACGATCATGCGCGTGCCGATGCCCTGCGCCCGCTCTGCCTGCCGCAACAGGCCCAGCGCCGCCGCCAGCGCGGGATCGGCGGCGAACAGTTCGGGCAGGCTCGCCCGCGTCCGCCGCCGCACGATCTGGAGGAAGCCGAATCCGTTGACCGCCGTGCGCTCAAAGGGTTGCGGCAGGATCGCATCGACCGCCGCCGCCACCGCCTGCCGCACGCCCTTGTCGGACACGGTCGGCAGGTCGATGCCGATCGATCCGCCAATCTCCATCCGCCGGATCGCATGGGCCGCCGCCTGCGCCCCCGCCGGCGCCAGCGCCGCCGGGGCCAGCACGCCATCGACATCGAACAGGGTCATGGCCGGCGTGACCGACAGCCGCAGCGCTCCACCGGGAAAGTCGATCGCGCCGCTGGTCGCCTCCTCGATCAGTTCGGACCAGCCGGCGGCTTCCAGCAGATCGGGTCCATGCAGCGGCATATCGCGCACCGACACGTCACCAGCCGCCAGCCGCGCGGCCAGATCCGGCCCGTCGCCCGGCACCGCGCCCTCGGCCGCACGGCGCGCGCGGGCGGGCTTGGGGCGGCCCGCCTCCGGGATCGCCTCCCGCACGATCTCGATCAGCAGGCGGCCGCCTTCGGCCACGCCGGGCGGCAGCGGCTCCAGCACCGCCTCACCATCGTCGAACGTCACCAGCCCGCGCCGGCCCGGCGCGGTGATCCGCGCCAGCCGCGCTTTGCGGACACTGCCGGCGCGCAGCCCCCCTTCCCGCTCGATCATAGCCGCGAGAATCGCGCCGTCCGCGACCAGCGCGGCGCGCACCTCGCCGATCCCCGCCTCGCAAAGCCACTCAGCCAAGCAGCAACCCCGCAGCGGCCAGCAAGGCGCGCGTTTCGAACAACGGCAGTCCGACGACGCCCGAATGGCTGCCGGACAGGAAGCGGACATAGGCTTCCGCCTGTCCCTGAATGGCGTATCCGCCCGCCTTGCCATGCCATTCGCCGCCGGCCAGATAGGCGTCGATCTCCGCCGCCGTCAGCACCTTGAACGCGACGATGCTGGTGGACAGCCGATGCCGGGCGCTGCCGTCGGGCGCGATCAGCGTGACCGCGCTATGCACGCGGTGACGCCGGCCGGACAGCAGGGTCAGGCATTTGCGCGCCGTCGCTTCATCCTCCGCCTTGGGCAGGATGCGGATGCCCGCCCCCACCACCGTATCGGCACCGAGGATGAAGGAGTCGGGGTGGCGCGCCGCGACCAGCGCGGCCTTGGCGGCCGCCAGCCGGGCGGCATGGGCGGGTGGCCGCTCCGCCTTCAGCGGGCTTTCGTCCAGATCGGCGGGATCGACCGCCGCCGGCACCACGCCGATCCGCGCCAGCAGATCCAGCCGGCGGGGCGACGCGGAAGCGAGGATCAGTCTGGACATGGGGATCTCGTCTATTCTGTCGGGCCGGCCGGATGAGGACGCACGAACGCCGTCACGCAGACACTGCCCCTGCGGCGGCGGGGGCCAAGGTCGACGCACCCGGAGACGTGCAACGGCCTCGCCACGAACCGCGGCACCGCCCGTACTGGATCCCCGCACCAAGCGGGGACGATCGTCGGTCGCATGACGCGACCAGCGATCATTTGAACCGGTAGGTGATCCGGCCCTTGGTCAGGTCATAGGGGGTGAGTTCGCACAACACCTCGTCCCCCACCAGCACGCGGATGCGGTTCTTGCGCATCTTGCCGGCGGTATGACCCAGAATTTCATGGTCATTCTCAAGCTTCACGCGGAACATGGCGTTGGGCAGAAGCTCCACCACCTGGCCGCGCATCTCGAGCAGTTCTTCCTTAGCCAAACAGGCCTCTTGTTTTTGCGGGTGAAAATCCAGCCGCGCTGTACTGCGTTCGCGCCCAAAAAGGAAGCGCGACGCCGAAGGTCACACAGGGTCACGCCTGCACGCAGCCATGGCGGGGTGGCCCGGCCGGTACAACCTGCCCCGATCAGGCGGCACGACGAAGATAATAGCGCCCGCCATCGGCCGCAACATGCCCCAATCGTTCGAGTGCGGACAATGTCGCGGCAATGCGCTTTTCCACCTTCAGCCCCTGCGCGAACAGCCGGGCCATATCGGTGCCGGACAAGGCCACCCCGCCGCGCAACGCCGCCAGCACCGCCGCCGTCTGCCCGATCGCATCGCGTGGGAAAACCGGCCGGGCGGCCCGTCCGGCCGGCAGCGCCGCGGCGATCTGCGCAGACGTGTCGATGCCGGGCAACTGGGCGATCCCCGCCCGCGCCAACTGATATCCGGGCCGCAACCACTGCACCGTCCCCGCCTGCTCCGCCCGGTGCCGCGCGGCGTTCAGCGCGACCAGCCGTTCGAGAATCAGCCCGTCGCCCAGCGTCCCCGCCCGCGCCTCCGCGCTCCAGCCATAGGCATCGGCCACCGCCGCATCGATCCGGTCATGCAGGTCGATCAGGATATCCACCTGCCCGCGCCGCCGCTGGTCCTGCGCGACCGTATCCAGCGCCTCGCCGCGCCGCACCCGGTCGCGCAGATTATAGAGGCCGGTCATCGTCAGGTCCGGCTGCGCCTCCAGCACCGCGCGCCGCATCGCATCCAGTTCCTCCGCCGGATCGCCGATCGCGGCCCGTGCCGCAGCGTCGGTCTCTGGAAAGGGAAAGGGATCGAAGCACAGGCTCTTGGTGTAGCGCGGCCGGTCCTCCAGCGTCCCGCCCGCAGCACCCGCCCACAGCCCGTGGATGCGGGAGCACAGCACGCCGAGCGAACAGGCGTCCGCCAGCCCGATCGCGATCACCATATGGTCGGGCAGCACATCGCCCGGCAGAAACTGGAACAGCCGGTGCTTGGCGGTCTCGGTCGTGGCGATATAGCGCGGCAACCCCGCAATGACGGCGCGCAGCTCCGGCCGCGGCCGGCCGAACCGCCACCAGCGCTCGCGGAAGCCGGGATCGCGCCGTTCCGCCCGTTCCGCCTTCACCGTCATCGCCAGATGCTGATACGCCGCCGGATAGCCTCGCCGCAGATCGTCGATCGACACCTCGTCCGTATCGATGACGAACATCTCCGACCGCCGCTGCAACAGGCTGCCGCCATTGCGATAGGGCCGCACGATCGCCGCTGCCGGATCGCCCAGCGCGTTGCGCAGATGCGCCGCCTCCGCCGCGGACAGCAGGAAGCCGCGCGCCGCCAGCATCATGCCATTATAGGCCAGCCCGCCATTGGCGCGCAGCGGCCGCGCGCGCGTCAGATCCGCGCCGATGGTCAGGTCCGCATGGATCGTCCCGTTGCGATCGACGAAGCTCAGCGACGGCGTATCGCTGTCCAGCCCGGATTCAGCGACGATCTCATGCACGCGCCCTTCCTCCGCCACACGCCCCGCCACCGTCATCGCGATGCGGACCGCGGCAGCATCGGGCGTGGCCTTCGTCCAGGGATGATCCGCGATCGCCATCAACAGATGGACCGGCGGCCGCCCCCCGATCTGCGCGGCGACCACGCGCCGGTTGAACGCCTGCGTGATGGAATTGGTGGTGACGAAGCCGAAGCGCTTCAACCGGCCATCCTTCTCCGCCAGCAGCGTCGCCGCCCGATCCCACCAGTACATCACGAAATCGGCGGACTTGTTCACGCCGGGATAGGCTTTCCACAACGCCGCGACATAGGCGTCGCCATGCGCCGCGCGCAGCAACGCGCCCTTGCCGATGAAGGGCGGATTGCCGACGATATAGTCCGCTTCGGGCCAGGGTGCCTTGCGCGGATTGTAGATCATCGTCCCGTCATCGCCCGCGGGTGGCGGATCCTGCGCCAGCACGGCGTCCATCACCCGGATCGTCTTGAGCGATTCCAGCACCGGATCGGCCACCGCGCCGCCATTGCGCAAATGCCATTGCAGATAGCCCAGCCACAGCACCAGTTCGGCGATGGCGGCGGCGCGCGGATTGCGTTCCAGCCCCAGAAAGTTGCGCGGATGCACGCTCACCTGCGCCATCGGCAGGCTGACCTGCCCGCCCAGATCGGCCAGCACCTCCAGCACATCGCCTTCCAGCCGCTTCATCAGTTCCAGCGCGACATAGAGGAAATTGCCCGTCCCGCAGGCAGGATCGAGAATGACCGTTTCCGCCAACCGGTGCAGGAAGCCGTCGACCGCGCGGATCGCCGCCACCGGATCGGTCGCGCGTTCGCGTTCCACCGTGCCCAGCACGATCGTTTCCCATTCGCGCTGCAATGGTTCGATGACGGTCGCGATCACCAGCCGTTCCACATAGGCGCGCGGCGTATAATGCGCGCCCAGCCGCCGCCGTTCGTCCACGTCCAGCGCCTGTTCCAGCAACGTCCCGAAAATGGCGGGTTCGACATCCTTCCAGTCATGGCACGCCGCCTCGTACAGTTCGCCGATCTCCTCCCGCAGCAGCGGGATCGCCCGGCTGTCCGCGAACAGCCCGCCATTGAACCGCCGCACCGTCCGCCGCAGCACCGGCGACACGCCGCCCTTGTCCATCGATCGCCACAAATCCTCCACCAGCGGCGCGAAGCTGTCGGGATCGTCGCGGGTCTCGGACAGCAATTCGCGGAAACAGCCATGCTCCAGCAGCCCGCTATCCTCCGCGAACATCGTGAACAGGCAGCGCATCAGGAAATGCGCCACCGGTTCGGGCGCATGGCCGCGCGCTTCCAGCAACCGGCTGACCGACGCCAGCCGCCCGGCAATATCATGCGTGACACGGGCGGCATGACGCGCCGGATCCAGACCGAGCGGATCCTGCCAGATCGCCCGCAACCGCGCGCGGATGGCGGGGTCGGCCAGATCCTCCAGATAGATGCGATATCCGCTGCGATCGGGAAATTGCCGGTAATTCTTCCCCTGCCCGGAAAAGTCGGCGAAGATTTCGAACGCATGGCCCACATCGCAGACGAGGATGAAGGGCGGCCAGCCATGATCGGCCGGCAGGGCGCGCGCATATTGCTCCGCCTGTTCGCGCGCATTGCGCATCAGCACGTCCCACCCGCGATGCGCGCTGCGCCGGCCACGGACGGGGGCGCTGTCGAACCCCGGCAACGGCGCCTGCGCGGCCGGCAGCGCCACCGCCTTGCTCCCGCCCGGCTCGCGACTCTGCTTGGCTTCCAGCACGAAACAGCCGCGCCGATACAGGTCCATCCGCCCATGCCCGGTCCGCCCCGCCTCGTCATGAAACCGCACCGCGCGTTCGAACACATAGTCGTTCTGCGCATGCGTCGCGCCCGCCGGATCGGGCGGCGGCAGATCGAGCAGCCCGCATAATTCGATCAGGAACAGCGGAAAATTGGCGCGCTCGGCACCCCCCTCATTGCTGCGCCAGCGGTGGATGAACGTCTGGACGGGATCGGTGTCTTGCATCCGCCGGAAGGTGCGGAGCGGATGAGCGGACGTCGCGCAGGAGAAGGTCCATTTTCGAGTGAACCGGCGCGGTGGGGGAAATCGGACGCAAATAATTGGTCCGAAACGGAGGAAATCGTGCGCCGGTTCTTATATTCACGTACCATCCGCCCATCCCGAGCGTAGTCGAGGGACCGACCGAGCGAAGCCGAGGTCGCCAACCTCACGCTTCTCGACTTCGCTCGAAGGGATCCCTCGACTGCGCTCGGGATGGACGGGGACGGGTCAGGAATAATCGAAAAGCGTAACCCCTACCCCGCATGACCCGACAACGCCGCCAGCAGCAGCAGCGCCACGATATTCGTGATCTTGATCATCGGATTCACCGCCGGTCCCGCCGTATCCTTGTACGGATCGCCGACCGTATCGCCCGTCACCACCGCCATATGCGCTTCGCTGCCCTTGCCGCCATGATGGCCGTCCTCGATATATTTCTTCGCATTGTCCCACGCACCGCCGCCGCTGGTCATCGAGATGGCGACGAACAGCCCGGACACGATGACGCCCAGCAGCAACGCGCCCAGCGCGGCAAAGCCCTCGCCCTGCCCCGCAATCGCGGCGATCAGGACATAGACGAGGATCGGCGCGAGGACGGGCAGCAGCGACGGCACGATCATCTCGCCGATCGCCGCGCGCGTCACCAGATCGACGGTGCGCGCATAATTGGGCCGGCTGGTGCCCGCCATGATGCCGGGATCGTCGCGAAACTGCGTCCGCACTTCCTCCACCACCGCGCCCGCCGCCCGGCCGACCGCCGTCATCCCGAACGCGCCGAAGATATAGGGCAGCAGCGCCCCCAGCAGCAGACCGACGATGACATAGGGGTTGGACAGCGAGAAATCGACCGCGACGCCCGGAAAGAACAGCCGCAAATCGGTGGTATAGGCCCCGAACAGCACCAGCGCCGCCAGCCCGGCGGACCCGATCGCATAGCCCTTCGTCACCGCCTTGGTGGTGTTGCCCACCGCGTCCAGCGCGTCGGTGCGCGCACGCACCTCGTCGGGCAGCCCCGCCATTTCCGCGATCCCGCCGGCATTGTCGGTGACCGGGCCATAGGCGTCTAGCGCGACCACCATCCCCGCCAGCGCCAGCATCGCGGTGGCGGCGAAGGCGATGCCGATCAGCCCGGCAAGCTGATAGGCGAGGATGATCCCGACGCAGATCACGATCGTCGGCAAGGCGGTCGATTCGAGGCTGATCGCCAGCCCCTGAATCACATTGGTCCCGTGCCCGGTCTCCGATGCCTTCGCGATCGATCGCACCGGCCTGTGATCGGTCCCGGTATAATATTCGGTGATCCACACCAGCAGGCCAGTCACCGCCAGCCCGACCATCATCGCGCCGAACAGATCCCAGCCGGTAAACCCGCCGATTGCCGCCGCGACCTGCCCCTCCACCTCGCCGCCCGCCGCCTCGCGCGGGCCGCCGATCGGCGCGGAGAGATCGCCCAGCGCATAGACGCTGACCGCCCAGATCGCCGGGATAGAGAGCAAGGCGGTGGTGAAGAACCCCTTGTACAGCGCACCCATGATCGACTGGCCACGCCCCAGCCGGACCATATAGGTGCCGAGGATCGACGTCAGGATACACACGCCGCCGATCAGCAGCGGCAGCGCCATCAGCGTGCCGACCTGTTCGACCGTGCCTTGCACCAGCAGCGCGACCAGCACCATCGTCGCGCCGACCGTCACGACATAGGTTTCGAACAGATCGGCCGCCATGCCCGCGCAATCGCCGACATTGTCGCCCACATTGTCCGCGATCGTGGCGGGGTTGCGCGGGTCGTCCTCCGGAATGCCCGCCTCCACCTTCCCCACCAGATCCGCGCCGACATCCGCCGCCTTGGTGAAGATGCCACCGCCCAGCCGCGCGAAGATCGAGATCAGCGACGCCCCGAAGGCCAGCGCCACCAGCGCATCCACCACCAGCCGGTCATTCGCCGCCGCGCCCGCGATCGCGGTCAGATAATAGAAGAAGAACGCGATCGCGAGCAGCGCCAGCCCCGCCACGAGGATGCCGGTGACCGCACCCGCGCGGAACGCCATGGTCAGCCCGGCCTGCAACGATGTCCGCGCCGCCTCCGCCGTCCGCACATTGGCCTTCACCGAGATGTTCATGCCGATATAGCCGGTCGCTCCCGACAGCAGCGCCCCCAGCACGAAGCCGATCGCGGACGTGCCGCCGAGGAACAGATAGACCAGCACCGCCACCACGATGCCCACCACCGCGATCGTCCGATATTGCCGCCCCAGATAGGCCCGCGCCCCTTCCTGGATCGCCCCGGCGATTTCCTGCATCCGTGCATTGCCGGGCGAGGCCGACAACACCTGTCTGGAGGTCGCAAAACCATAGACGATGGCGACCAGCCCGCAGGCGATCGCGAGAAGCACGATAGACATCCTGTTCCTTCCCATCTTATCCGGGCGAACGAGGGACTTGGGGCACGCCCGTCTTTATCGGCGGATGATGGAACAGCCGGACGGATTGTCAATAGTGCGACAGTCTATGTCTTTCCCCTCTCCATCCCTCATGCACCTTGCTCCCCCGCGGACGCGAGGTTCCAGTTTGGATCTGGAAAGAACGGCCGCATTCGGATCGAAGCTGGATCCCCGCGGCCGTGGGGATACGGGACGTCGTCGGAGCAGTCCCACATAACGACACTGGAACAAACCGGCACCCTCGCCCATATTCCCGCCATGGCGATCCAGATCCGAACCTCGTTGGAAGAACCCGAAACCGGGGAGAGCTTCGTCCCCCACCGTCCGGCGCGGCCGCCCAAGCAGGAGAGCGGGCAGAGATTCCGCCTCGTGTCGGATTACGAACCCTCGGGCGACCAGCCGACCGCCATCGCCGAATTGTCGGCGCAGGCGCGCGAAGGCGAGCGCGATCAGGTGCTGTTGGGCGTCACCGGATCGGGCAAGACCTTCACCATGGCCAAGGTCGTGGAGGAATTGCAGCGCCCTGCCCTGGTGCTGGCCCCCAACAAGATCCTCGCCGCGCAGCTTTACGGGGAGTTCAAGCAATTCTTTCCCGACAATGCGGTCGAGTTCTTCGTCAGCTATTACGACTATTATCAGCCCGAAGCCTATGTCGCGCGGTCCGATACCTATATCGAGAAGGAATCGTCGATCAACGAGACGATCGACCGGATGCGCCATTCCGCGACGCGTTCCCTGCTGGAACGCGACGATGTGCTGATCGTCGCGTCCGTGTCCTGCCTGTACGGCATCGGATCGGTCGAAACCTATTCGGCGATGATCTTCGACCTCAAGAAGGGTCAGAGCGTCGACCAGCGCGAGATCATCCGCAAGCTGGTCGCGCTTCAATATAAGCGCAACGAACAGAGCTTCACGCGCGGCACCTTCCGCGTGCGCGGCGATACGATCGAACTCTTCCCGTCCCATTATGACGATGCCGCATGGCGCATCTCCTTCTTCGGGGACGAGATTGAGGATATCGCCGAATTCGATCCGCTGACCGGCAAGACCGCGGCCAAGCTGCCCTCGGTCCGCATCTATGCCAATTCGCATTATGTCACGCCCGGCCCGACGATGCAGCAGGCGGCGGGCGCGATCCGCCACGAACTGACCGAGCGGCTGAAGGAACTGGTGCTGGAAGGCAAGCTGCTGGAAGCGCAGCGGCTGGAACAGCGCACCAATTTCGATCTGGAAATGATCGCGGCCACCGGCAGCTGCGCGGGCATCGAGAATTACAGCCGCTTCCTCACCGGCCGCCTGCCCGGCGAGCCGCCGCCCACGCTCTTCGAATATCTGCCCGAAAACGCGCTGCTGTTCGTCGACGAAAGCCATCAAACGATCGGCCAGATCAACGGCATGTCGCGCGGGGATCACCGCCGCAAGATCACGCTGGCCGAATATGGCTTCCGCCTGCCCTCCTGCATCGACAATCGCCCGTTGCGCTTCAACGAATGGGACGCGATGCGCCCGCAGACCGTCTATGTCTCCGCCACACCGGGGCCGTGGGAGCTGGAACAGACCGGCGGCACCTTCGCCGAACAGGTCATCCGCCCGACCGGGCTGATCGATCCGCCGATCGAGATCCGCCCGATCGAAAGCCAGGTCGACGATCTGGTCTATGAATGCCAGCAGACCGCGAAACTGGGCTACCGGTCGCTCGTCACCACGCTCACCAAGCGGATGGCGGAGGATCTGACCGAATATCTGCACGAAGCGGGGATGAAGGTCCGCTACATGCACAGCGACGTCGAGACGCTGGAACGCATCGAGCTGATTCGCGATCTGCGGCTGGGCGTCTATGACGTGCTGGTCGGGATCAACCTGCTGCGCGAGGGGCTGGATATTCCCGAATGCGGGCTGGTCGCCATCCTCGATGCCGACAAGGAAGGCTTTCTCCGTTCCGAAACCTCGTTGATCCAGACGATCGGCCGCGCGGCGCGCAACGTGGAGGGTCGCGTGATCCTCTATGCCGACAGCATCACCGGATCGATGGAACGCGCCATGGCCGAAACCGCGCGCCGGCGCGAGAAGCAGGAAGCCTATAACGCCGAACATGGCATCACCCCGGCCACCATCAAGCGCAACATCACCGATATCGTCGGCCATCTGGCGTCGAAGGATCAGGTGACGGTCGAGACGGGCATCGAGGACCGGCCGCACATGGTCGGCCATAATCTGCGCGCCTATATCGAGGAACTGGAAGGCCGGATGCGCCGCGCCGCCGCCGATCTGGAATTCGAGGAAGCCGGGCGGCTGCGCGACGAGATCCGTTCGCTGGAGCAGGAGGAACTCGGCCTCCCGCCGTCCGAGCACAAGGCACCGGTGCGCGGCAACGCCATCGCCGGCAAGCCCGGCACCCGCACCACCCGCTATGGCAAGGCCAAGGCGGCGCGGGCGGAGAAGCGCAGCCGGAGCGGCGGCGGCTGACGGACGGGATGGCGACGGGCGCGGTTGCGGCGCGCCCGGTCGCCCCGCCCTTCCCAAGCCGCGCCGCCTCCGCCAAGGGACGGACCATGCGCCCCATCGCCCCCCTCGCCGCCCTGCTGTTCGTCGCCGCCTGCGCTGCGCCGCCGCCCCCGCCGCGTCCCGCCCCCGCTCCGCCGCCGGCACCCGCCCGGCCCGCACCGCCGCCCGCGCCCGTCGTCGCATGGCAGGACGGCCCCGCCACGCCTGGCAACTGGCACTGGCAACAGGATGCGCGCGGGTCGGTCGCGATGTTCGGCATCGCCGGCCAGCCCGCTCTCTTCGTCGTCCGCTGCGATGTGGCGCAGCGCCGGATTAGCCTGACCATGCCCGGCACCGTCACGGAGGGCACCGCGCTGACCCTGTGGACCGGCGACGCCGCGCGTGTCCTCCCCGCCGCCACCGCCGGGGGCGAGCCGCCTTATGCCGGTGCCGCCCTGCCCGCCACGGACGGCTTCCTCGACCGTCTGGCCTATAGCCGCGGGCGGTTCCGCGCCCAGCTTGGCAGCGCCCCGCCGCTCGTCATCCCCGCATGGCCCGAATATGCCCGCACGATCGAGGACTGCCGCGGCTGATCGCCCGCCCGGAACGCCCTGCCGCCCTTCGCGTTGAATCGACAACGAAGAAAGGTCGGTGGGCATGGCCCGGATGACGCACTGCCCGCATCGCGGGTTCTGAGATGGTCCTGCGCCACTGGTCCCGCACCGTCGCGTCGTCCGCCACCACGCCCGCGGTCGATCCGGACCTGTTCGCCGATGCCGATCCCCGGCGCATCGCCGAAGCCGTGAAACGTGCGGCCGATGCGCGCAGCGGCGGGCGCACATCCGCCTTCCGGTCGGCCATGTCGATGCTCAGCTTCCACATCAACCGCGCCGGCGACGCGCTCTCCCCCGACCGCCGCCGCATTCTCGAAGCCGCAAAGGACGAACTGCGCCGTGCGTTCGGCAAGGCGTGAAAAAAACCGGCGATACCCGCTTGTAGAAACGGGCTTTATGACTCATCTTCGGTTCTGCCCATCAACGTAGCGAAAGGAGGTGATCCGATGTCTCATGGTTCAGAATTGAGGTCGGTTCAGTCCGTTCGGGGGACGCGCGCCTGAAAAGGCCTGCGCCCACGGTCTCCCGGGCCGACATCCGGCCGCTGACCATGTAAGGAGGCTGTCGTCACGGAAACGTGGCGGCAGCCTTCTGCACATCTGGGCCTCCGCAGGCCCGGCAGGATTTGAAAACCGGACCGGACTCCGCCTATACCAGTGGCATGAACGCCATCATCGATCGTCCCGCCACCGAAAGCGACGCCCCCGCTCTGGCCGCTTTCTTCGCGGAGACATTCCACGAAACCTTCGGCCATCTCTACCAGCCCGCGGATCTCGCCGCCTTCCTCGCGGACCAGACTGCGCGGGACTGGCAGGATCAACTCCGCGACGAAACCTTGTCCATCCGCGTCGCCACGCAGGACGAAACGGTCGTCGGCTTCGCCAAGCTGGGTCCGCTCAAGCTCCCCGTCACGCCGGACGGCCCCGCGCTGGAGATCCGGCAGCTTTACGTCGCGCCCCATGTCCGCGGATCGGGCGTGGCGGCGACGCTGATGCACTGGCTGATCGACGAAGCCCGGACACAGGGCGCGGCGACCGTCTACCTGTCGGTCTATACCGACAACAAACGCGCGCAGGCCTTCTACACACGCTTCGGCTTCGTCGATATCGGCCCCTGCACCTTCATGGTGGGAACCCAGGCGGACGAAGACCGCATCATGCGCGCATCGCTGACCTGACCGCCCCGAACGGTGGCGCGCATGTCGTTCCATGACATGCTGACACATACCGCCCCGCCCATCCCGAGCGCAGTCGAGGGACCGGCCGAGCAAAGCCGAGGCCACCAGCCTTAGAGCATGATGACTTCAAGCGAATCCGTTCATGCTGAGTAGCGGCCGAGTAGCCCCGCAGGGGCGTATCGAGGACGCGTATCGAAGCATTGTACCCGTCCTTCGATACGGGCCTTCGACTACGCTCAGTCCCTACTCAGGATGAGCGGTGAATATGATCAACCTGAAGTCATCACGCTCTATCCCCGCCCGGTCAGGCTGAGCGCCACCGCCTCGGCCACCTTGATCCCGTCCACCGCCGCCGACAGGATCCCACCCGCATAGCCCGCGCCCTCGCCCGCCGGGTAGAGGCGCTGCGTGTTGAGGCTCTGAAAGTCCCGCCCGCGCGTGATCCGCACCGGGGAGGATGTGCGCGTCTCCACGCCGGTCAGCATCGCATCGGGATGGTCATAGCCCGGAATCTGCCGCCCGAAGACCGGCAACGCCTCGCGCATCGCCGCCACCGCATAGTCCGGCAAACACGCCGCCAGATCCGACGGATGCACGCCGGGGCGGTAGGACGGCACGACCTCGCCAAACCCGGTGGACGCCCGCCCGGCGAGGAAATCGCCCACCGTCTGCCCCGGTGCGGCATAGCTGGATCCGCCCGCCACATAAGCGCGCTGTTCCCAATGGCGCTGCAGGGCGATCCCGGCCAGCGGCGACCCCGGATAGTCGGTCGCCGGATCGATGCCGACCACGATCCCCGAATTGGCGTTGCGTTCCGCGCGCGAATATTGGCTCATGCCGTTGGTCGCGACATGGCCGGGTTCGGATGTCGCCGCCACCACCGTCCCGCCCGGACACATGCAGAAGCTGTAGACCGTCCGCCCGTTGGTGCAGTGATGCGACAGGCTATAGGCCGCCGCCCCCAGATCGGGATGCCCGGCACAGGCCCCGAACCGCGCACGATCGATCCAGCCTTGCGGATGTTCGATCCGCACCCCGATCGAAAAGGGTTTCGCCTCCACATGCACGCCGCGATCATGCAGCATGTGGAACGTGTCGCGCGCGCTATGGCCGACCGCCAGCACGACATGGCTGGCTTCGAGATAGCCGCCATCGTGCAGATGCAGCCCCCGCACGCTGCGCGCGCCATCGGCGGCGATGGCGACGTCCAGATCGTCGACCCGCGTCCCGAATCGATATTCGCCGCCCAGCGATTCGATCGTGGCGCGCAGATGCTCCACCATCGTCACCAGCCGGAACGTGCCGATATGCGGATGCGCCTCGGTCAGGATTTCGGGCGGCGCGCCCGCCGTCACGAATTCGGTCAGCACCTTGCGCCCCAGAAAGCGCGGATCCTTGATCTGGCTCCACAATTTGCCGTCGGAGAACGTCCCTGCGCCGCCCTCGCCGAACTGCACGTTCGATTCGGGTTCCAGCACGCCGCGCCGCCACAGCCCCCACGTATCCTTGGTCCGTTCGCGCACCACCTTGCCGCGATCGAGGATGATCGGGCGAAAGCCGGACTGGGCGAGGATCAGGCCGGCGAACAGCCCGCACGGCCCCGCGCCGATCACCACCGGCCGTGGCCCGTCATAATGGTCCGGCGCGCGTGCGACGAAATGATAACCGGTGTCCGGTCGCGGGCGGACATGCGGGTCGCCGGCATGGCGGGCGAGGATCGCGGCTTCGTCCGCCACGTCCACATCCACCGAATAGACCAGCAGGATCGCGGATTTGCGCCGCGCGTCATTGGCGCGGCGCGCAATCTCATGGTGGATCAACTGGTCCGCGGCGATCCCCAGCCGCGCGCAGATCGCGGCCGGCAGGGCTTCGGGCGGGTGGTCGAGCGGAAGTTTCAGGTCGGACAGGCGCAACATGCCGCCGCTGTAGCGGCATGTCGCCGACTCTCCAATGATCGCATCCTCCGGCAAAACAGGTGCAACGACCCGAAATGTCGGATAACGCGTGCGACGACGGTCGCAGGGCCGGGGCGGAACAGCAGCACAGGACGAATTGGCAATGCGCATCACGATGATCGGAACAGGCTATGTCGGGCTGGTATCGGGAGCATGCTTCGCCGATTTCGGACATGACGTCGTCTGCGTCGACAAGGACGCCGCCAAGATCGCCGCGCTCGATGACGGCATCATGCCGATCTACGAACCGGGCCTGAAGGAACTGGTGGCGACCAACGTCAAGGGCGGCCGCCTGTCCTTCACCACCGATCTCAAGGCCGGCGTGGCCGATGCCGATGCCGTGTTCATCGCGGTCGGCACGCCCTCGCGCCGCGGCGATGGCCATGCCGACCTGACCTATGTCTACGCCGCCACGCGCGAAATCGCGGCCGCGCTGACCAAGCCGGCGGTGGTCATCACCAAATCCACCGTGCCCGTCGGCACCGGCGACGAAGTGGAGCGCATCATCCGCGAAGTCGCACCGGATGCGACCGCCTATGTCGTCTCCAACCCCGAATTCCTGCGCGAAGGTGCTGCGATCGAGGATTTCAAGCGCCCCGACCGCGTCGTCGTCGGCACGGAGAATCCGGAAGCGACCGCGATCATGGAAGCGGTCTACCGTCCGCTCTATCTCAACCGGTCCGCACTGATGTTCACCGGTCGCCGCACCGCCGAACTCATCAAATATGCCGCCAACGCCTTCCTCGCCACCAAGATCACCTTCATCAACGAGATCGCCGATCTGTGCGAAGTCGTCGGCGCGGACGTGAAGGACGTGTCGCGCGGCATCGGTCTGGACAACCGGATCGGCTCCAAATTCCTCCATGCCGGCCCCGGCTATGGCGGCTCCTGCTTCCCGAAGGACACGCTGGCGCTGCTCAAGACCGCCGAGGATCATGAGGTGCCCGTCCGCATCGTCGAGGCGGTGGTGCAGGTCAATGACAGCCGCAAGCGCGCCATGGGCCGCAAGGTGCTGCGCGCGATGGGCGAAGGCGATCATCGCGGCAAGCGCGTCGGCGTGCTGGGCCTGACGTTCAAGCCCGACACGGACGACATGCGCGACGCGCCGTCGATCGCGCTGATCCAGGCGTTGCAGGATGTCGGCGTCGAAGTCAGCGCCTATGATCCCGAAGGCGTGGAACAGGCAGCGAAGATGCTGAACGGCGTCAACTTCGTGAACGATGCCTATGCCGCCGCGGAAGGCGCCGATGCGCTGGTGATCGTGACCGAATGGAACGCGTTCCGCGCGCTCGATCTCACCCGCATCGCCGGCACGATGAAGGCCCCCGTTCTGGTCGACCTGCGCAACATCTATCACCGTCGCGATGTCGAGGCCGCCGGCCTCACCTATACCGGCATCGGCCGCGGCTGATCTTGCTCCGGGGGCGGCACATCCGCCGCCCCCGGTTGTTCACCATGGCAGACCCCCGATGGAGTGTGCCATGGCCGAACGTCACGAACCCGATACCCCCGATAACAAGACCCCACGCGCCGTGCGCCCGTGGATCATCCTGTTCGCCACGGTCGCACTGCTGGCCGCTGGCGGCATCCTCTACATCTTCTCCACCCGTTTCGGGCAGACCGCGACGCCCGGTGCCGAACCGGTCGGCGGCAGCAAGCCGTCCAGCTAAGCGGCCGGCCTTCGTCTCGCGCAAAACCGTATCACCGAGGCCCCGGCCTGCGCCGGGGCACGTCGACGCCGATACGATCCACCTCGCAACATCGATGCGTTCCCCGGCGCAGGCCGGGGCCTGGGCGATACGCAACTACCCGCCCTAGAGCATGATGACTTTAAGCTAATCCGTTCATGCTGAGTAGCGGCCGAGTAGCCTTGAAAGGGCGTATCGAGGACGCGTATCGAAGCGCTGTACCCGTCCTTCGATACGGGCCTTCGACTACGCTCAGTCCCTACTCAGGATAAGCGGTGAATACGATCAACCTGAAGTCATCACGCCCTACGCCCCCACCGCAGTCCAGAATCCCGGCTTCCGCGCATGATCGCGCCGCAACATCGCGACATAGGCAGCATGGTCCGGCACATCGCCATGGTCGACGATCCGCACATCCGCCGCCGCGCATTCCGCCAGATGCCGCGCGGCATGGCCGTAACGTGACGATCGCGCGGCCCGCAGCGTGAACCCGATCATCGCGCGGCGCAGCAGCGTCGCCGCCAGCGGATGCGCCCCGTCCAGCCGGTCGGCGGCTTCGCCCAGCACTTCGTAGCGGTCGCCGTCCAGCGCATCGCGACGCGCCAGCACCATCCGCGCCGCCCGTTCCGGCGCGGGCCATTCCACGAGAAAGGCCAGCGCGGCATGGACGTCGGGAAAGGCCTCCACCATCGACAAGGCACGCTGTTCCGCCTCGAAATCGTCGAAATCGGGCAGGCGGCGGAGATGATCGCGCAGATGGCCGGCATGGAGCATGGTTTCGAACCGCTGCCAGCGAAAGGCCTGCGCCTCGTCCTGCCGGCCCAGCGCCTCCAAGATGTCGAGCCGCACCGTGTCGGCATCCGGCGCCACATAGCCGTTGCGCGGCGGCTGCGCGGCGGTCAGCGCGTCCCATGCCGCCTCGGCCCGCCCCGCCGCCAGCAGCCGTCGCGCAATCTCGGTCGCGGTCGCGATCTGTCGCCGCGCTGCCGCCGGCTGCAACGCGATGAAGGCGTCAATATCGCCCTCCGCCTCCGCGATCCGTTCGAGAATGCGCCGCGCGGCCTCCGCCCGCCGCGCCGCCGTCCGTCCGGCATGGACCGGTCCCGACAGTCCGTAGCCGATGATCGGCCCTTCCTCGCCCGGTTCGGGGGCGCGCTGCCCCCATGTCGTCACCAAGGTCTTCAACCGCGCCAGTCCCGCCGCCCCCAGCGCAGGCGCAAGCGTGTCGATCAGCCCGTCATATTGCCCGTCATCCGGACCGGTCAGCGCATCGCACGCGCGATCGGCGAGCAGCGCCGGGTCCACCCGCGCCGCCTGCGCCAGCCGCCCCAATTCGCCCACCGCCGTCCGGAACAGGTCCATCAACTGGCCCGACCCGTCGTTGGTCCGGTCGAACACGCGCGCCGCCAGCCCGACGAAACTCCACATCAGCTCATGCGCCGCACGCGGATCGGCCGTGGCGAGCGGCCCGGCGATCGCCGCCTGCTGCGTCGCCAGATCGGCGACCAGCGCCCGCGCCTGCCGCCAGTCCAGATCCCCCCGTGCCTTGCCGATCGTCGCCAGCCGCTTGCGAACCTGCGTCGCAATCTCGTCCGGCCCCGCGACATCCGCCAGCGCCAGCCGCAACCGCCGCTTGATCGCGCCATGCCCGGCCGACACCTCCATCAGCAACGCCGCCAGCGCAGGCGCGCCCAGCCGTTCGAGATTGCGGGCATTGAGCGTGGTGGATGCAGCCATGGCGGACAGGTGGCAAGAAAGACGACGGGGTTCAACCGGTACGGTCGTCCCCGCCCCCCCTACCCCCGCGGACGCGGGGGGCCAGCTTGGACATCGTGCACGACGTTGAAAAAGAAGAAGACTGGATCGCTGCCTGCGCGGGGATACGGAAGGAAGTCCACACCCGGTTCATCTCCGGGTCAGGTTGCACCCGCGATCCCCCCATGCGTGCGGATCTGGCCCCTCTTCCTCCTCCCCATGCTCGCGGCCTGCATCCCGACGGGGCGCCCCGATGTCCGCACGCCCGCGCGACGACCGGTGCCGGAAGGCGCGCCGCCGCTGTCGGATCGCGCGCTCCGGCAATGCCAGGCGGATCTCCGCCGCGCGGGCGTGTCGTTCCAGGCGCTGCCGGACCGCAGCTTCGGCGGCGGCTGCGATGCGACCGCCGCGGTGAAGCTGGTCGCGATCGGCACGCCCGTCACCAATCTGGGGGCATTGCGCTGCCCGCTGGCGCTCGCCTTTTCGCGCTGGGTCGGCGAGGTCGCGCAGGTCGAGGCGGAACGGCAGTTCGGCCAGCCGCTGCGCCGCATCGAAAGTTTCGGCACCTATGCCTGCCGCCCGATCAACGGGCAGGCGGGGCGGCGGCTGTCCGAACATGCCCATGCCAATGCGGTGGACGTCGCCGCCTTCGTGCTGGCGGACGGCACGCGCTTCACCGTGAAGGACGGCTGGAACGGCCCGGACGACCGCGTCCGCGCCTATCTGCGCGCGGTCCATGCCGCCGGCTGCCGGCGGTTCGCGGTGGTGATGGGACCGGAAGCGAATGCACTGCACCGCGACCATTTCCATTTCGATCTGGCGACCGGCCGCTATTGCCGTTAGAAGGCCCTGCTTTCCCGCGGGGATGGCCCCGCTTTCCCGAAGCAGAGATCCCCCGCATGACCGACCGGCACATCCCCAAGCGCGTCTTCTCGCCTGCCCGCGAGGAAGCCGAAGTCGTCTCCAAGCAGCTCGTCACGCCGCAAACCTCCGATCCCGCCTATCGGCTGGCCTTTCAGGATCCCGAATTCCTGCTGCGCGAGGATCTGCGCTCGGTGCGGTTCCAGCTCGAACTGCTCAAGCCCGAATTGCTGCTGAACGAAGCCGGCATCGGATCGACCTTCGTCTTCTACGGCTCGGCGCGGATCCCCGAACCCGAAAAGGCCCACATCCTGGTGGAAGCCGCCGGCGACGGCCCGCGCGCCAAGATCGCCGCGCGGCTGGCGGAGAAGGCGAAATATTATGATGAGGCGCGCAAGCTGGCCGCGCTCGCCAGCGGCACCGCGCCGTCGCAGGATGGCAAGCGCCAGTTCGTCGTCTGTTCGGGCGGTGGCCCGTCGATCATGGAGGCCGCCAATCGCGGCGCGGCGGATGTCGGCGCGGAATCGATCGGGCTGAACATCGTGCTGCCGTTCGAACAGGCGCCGAACGTCTATGTCACGCCGAAACTCTCCTTCCAGTTCCATTATTTCGCACTGCGCAAGATGCACTTCCTGCTGCGCGCCCGCGCGGTGGCGGTGTTCCCCGGCGGGTTCGGCACGTTCGACGAGACGTTCGAATTGCTCACCCTGATCCAGACCGGCAAGGTCACCCCGATGCCGATCCTGTTCTACGGCAAGGATTTCTGGACCCGCGTCGTCAATTTCGAGGCTTTGGTGGAAGAAGGCGTGATCGGCGCACAGGATCTGGAGCTGTTCCGCTTCGTCGAGACGGCGGAGGAAGGCTGGGCCGCGGTGCAGGAATATTGGGCGTCGCGGGGGTAAGCCGGGACGCCGTTCCGGTCAGCCCAAGCCGGAAACCCTACCCTTAACCCCAACCCGCCCATCCCGAGCGCAGTCGAGGGACCGACCGAGCGAAGCCGAGGTCGCCAGCCTTCAGGCTTCTCGACTACGCTCGAAGGGATCCCTCGACTACGCTCGGGACAAGCGGATACGGACTGACACGCCCCTCAATCCACCCGCACCAGCCCCGCCGCATAGCGCGCGGCATTGGCCACATAGCCATCCGCCGCCCGCCGCAACCCCGCAATCTCCCCCTCGGACAAGGGCCGCACCACCCGCGCTGGCGCACCCACGATCAGGCTGCCCGGCGGAAACGCCTTCCCCTCCGTCACCAGCGCCCCCGCGCCGACCAGACTGTCCGCGCCGATCACCGCATGGTTCAGGATCGTCGCACCCATCCCTACCAGCACATGATCGCCCACCGTGCAGCCATGCAGGATCGCATGATGGCCGATCGTCACGCCCCCGCCGATCGTCAGCGGCGCATCCGGATCGGAATGCAGCATCGCGCCGTCCTGCACATTGGTGCGCGCGCCGATCCGGATCGGGCCATTGTCCGCCCGCACCACCGCACCGAACCAGATGCCGACCCCCGCCCCAAGCTGCGCATCCCCGATCACATCGGCGGAGGGCGCGATCCAGACCGATCCGTCGTCCGACAAAGTGGGCTGCCGGTCGCCCAGCGCATAAAGCGGCATCAGCCCGCGCCCTCCGCCTTCACGCGCTGCCGGAACCGGTGGAGCAGCGGTTCGGTATAGCCATTGGGCTGGTCCAGCCCTTCGAACACCAGTGCGCGCGCCGCCTGGAAGGCGAGGCTGGTCTCGGTCCGGTCCGCCATCGGCCGGTACAGCGGATCGCCGGCATTCTGCGCATCCACCTTCGCCGCCATCGCCAGCAGCGCGGCGTCCGCCTCGGCCGGCGTCGCCACGCCGTGCAGCAGCCAGTTGGCCATATGCTGGGACGAGATACGCAGCGTCGCGCGGTCTTCCATCAGGCCGACATCGTGAATGTCGGGCACCTTCGAACAGCCGACGCCCTGATCTACCCAGCGCACCACATAGCCGAGAATGCCCTGCGCATTATTCTCCAGTTCCTCGCGGATTTCCTGACGGGTCCAGCGGGCGGCATCGCCGAGCGGGATGGTCAACAGCGCGTCCAGCGCCGCCACCGGTTCGGCCGCGCGTTCCGCCTGCCGCGCGAACACATCGACCGCATGATAATGCGTCGCGTGCAGCGTCGCCGCGGTCGGGCTGGGCACCCAGGCGGTGTTGGCGCCCGTGCGGGGATGCCCGATCTTCTGGTCGAGCATGTCCGCCATGCGGTCGGGCGCGGCCCACATCCCCTTGCCGATCTGCGCCCGGCCCGACAATCCGCAGGCCAGCCCGATCTGCACGTTGCGATTCTCGTAGGACATGATCCAGTCGGCGGTCTTCATGTCGCCCTTGCGGCGCATCGGCCCGGCGCGCATCGCGGTGTGCATCTCGTCGCCGGTACGGTCGAGGAAGCCGGTGTTGATGAACATGATCCGGTCCTTCACCGCGGCGATGCACGCCGCCAGATTGGCCGATGTCCGCCGTTCCTCGTCCATCACGCCCACCTTGATGGTGTGGCGGGCGAGACCCAGCAGATCCTCGATCGCGTCGAACAGCCGGTTGGTGAACGCCGCCTCGTCCGGCCCGTGCATCTTGGGCTTCACGATGTAGAGCGATCCCGTGCGGCTGTTGCGCGGCCGTTCCGCCTTCAGGTCGTGCAGCGCGATCAGGCTGGTGACGATCCCGTCGATAATGCCTTCGGGCGCTTCCGATCCATCGGGCAGGAGGATGGCGGGCGTCGTCATCAGATGGCCGACATTGCGCACCAGCAACAGGCTCCGCCCCGGCAGGGTCAGCGTGCCGCCGTCCGCCGCATCATAGACGCGGTCCTCCGCCAGCCGCCGGGTCAGGCTGCGCCCGCCTTTGTCGAACATCGCCGTCAGGTCGCCGCGCATCAGCCCCAGCCAGTTGGCATAGGCCGCCACCTTGTCCTCGGCATCCACCGCCGCGACCGAATCCTCCAGATCGACGATCGTCGACAGCGCCGATTCCAGCACCACGTCCGCGATCCCGGCCGGATCGGCGCGCCCGATCGGATGATCGCGGTCGATCACCAGCTCGATATGCAGCCCATGATGGCGGAACAGCAGCCGGTCACCCGCGCGCCCCAGATATTGGGCGGGGTCCGCCAATGCGGGCATGTCGCCGGCAAAGTCGGCCCATGTCCCGGTCGCCAGCGGCACGGCGCGGTCCAGAAACGCCTTCGCCCATGCGATCACCTGCGCGCCGCGCGCCGCGTCATAGCCCGGGCCGGACGCTGCGCCCGGCAACGCATCCGTCCCGTACAGCGCGTCATAGAGGCTGCCCCAACGCGCATTGGCGGCGTTGAGCAGGAAGCGCGCATTCAGCACCGGCACCACCAGTTGCGGCCCGGCCGTCGTCGCCAGTTCGGCATCGACTCCGTTCGATCCGATGGTGAAAGGTGCGGGTTCGTCGACCAGATAGCCGATGCTGCGCAGGAAGCCGGTATCCGCCACCGGATCGGCCGCCGCGCCGACATCCGATTCATAATAGGCATCGATCTGTGCCTGCAACCGGTCGCGCATGGCGAGCAGGGCGGCATTGTCCGGCGCGAACCGGGCGAGGATGTCCGCCATCCCCGTCCAGAAGACATCGGGCGCGATCCCGGTGCCGGGCAAGGCCTGCGTCTCGATGAACGTCGCCAGCGTGGCAGCCACCTGCAATCCGGCCCGTTCGGTTCTGTCGGTCATTGCCGATTCCCTTTGATGCGATCCTGTCCTGCGCTTGCTCTATCGCGCGCCCGCTTCGTTCACTAGACCGACAGGATCGAAGACAGTCTTTCGTTGGAGGAACGAATGCTCGACCCCGATTATGACCTGTTCGCCGCCATCGTCGCGGCGGGCAGCATCTCCGGCGGTGCGCGGCGGCTGGCCATTTCCCCGCCCATGGCGTCGAAGCGGCTGGCGCGGCTCGAACAGCGGCTCGGCACGCAACTGGTCCACCGCAGCACGCGGCGGCTGGCGCTCACCGATGCGGGCCAAGTCTTCCACGAGGATGTCCGCGCGATCCTGTCGGCGGTCGCGGCGGCCGAAGCGCGGATCGCCGGGCGGCGGAGCATCGTGCGCGGTGCGCTCCGCGTCTCCGCCCCCACCTCCTTCGGCCGGCTGCACCTCGCCCCGCATCTGAAGGGATTTCTGGATGCCTTTCCCGATGTCGACCTGCGGCTGGACCTGTCGGACGGCTTCACCGATCTGGTCGCCGGCCGCATCGATGTCGCGATCCGCATCGCCCCCGCCATCGATCCGGCGCTGACCGCGCACCGGCTGGGCGGCAGCCGCCGCGTCCTGTGCGCGGCGCCCCTCTATCTCGCGGCGCATGGCGATCCGGTCACCGTTGCGGCGCTGGCCGAACACCGCCTGCTCGCCGCCGACGGACAGATGCCGTGGCGGCTGGATGGCCCCGCCGGCCCGGTGACCGTCACCGGCCGCAGCCATGTCGGCACCGACAGCAGCGAGGTGGTGCGCGAACTGACGCTGGCCGGCGTCGGCATCGCGCTGCGCTCGCTCTGGGATGTCGATCGCGATATTGCCGCCGGGCGGCTGGCGCGCGTGCTGGCCGATCATGCCGGGTCGATCGCGGTCGGCATCTATGCCGTGCACCCAACGGCGGAGATCGTGCCCGCCGCCGTCACCGCGCTGATCGGCTGGCTGCGCGGCCTGTATGGCGCACCCGCGCCGTGGGAAGCGCCGCCCGCCTGATCCGCCACGAAGCGCATACAAGTTTTTACCCGTCGCCACTTCCGCCCCCGCCGCCGCGATGGCAGAACGCCGCGGACTCCGGCCGCGCCTTCCATGCGCGCGGCACGGACCTTCGCGCAGGGAGCCAGGATGATGCAGAAGATCTATGACAGCCCCGCCGCCGCGCTGGACGGGCTGCTGTTCGACGGGATGACGATCATGGCGGGCGGGTTCGGCCTGTCGGGCAATCCCGAAAGCCTGATCCCCGAAATCCGCGCCGCCGGCACCGCGAAGCTGACGATCATCTCCAACAATGCCGGCGCGGACGGTTTCGGCCTGTGGATGCTGCTCGACAGCCGCCAGGTCGCGAAGATGATCTCCTCCTATGTCGGGGAGAACAAGCTGTTCGAACAGCAATATCTGGGAGGCGAACTGGAACTGGAACTCAATCCGCAAGGCACGCTGGCCGAACGCATCCGTGCCGGCGGCGCGGGCATCCCGGCCTTCTATACCAAGACGGGCGTCGGCACCGTCGTTGCGGAAGGCAAGCCGGTCGAGACGTTCGACGGTGAATCCTATGTCCGCGAAACCTGGCTGAAGGCCGATCTGGCGATCATCAAGGCGTGGAAGGCGGATCCGGAAGGCAATCTCGTCTTCCGCAAGACCGCGCGCAATTTCAACCCGGTCATGGCCACCGCCGCGAAGATGACGGTGGTCGAGGTGGAGGAGATCGTGGAGGCCGGCGCGCTGGACGCGGACTGTATCCACACCCCCGGTATCTATGTCGACCGGATCGTGAAGAGCACGATCAACGAGAAAAAGATCGAAAAGCGCACCGTGCGCGAAAGGGAGACCGTCTGATGGCCTGGACCCGCGACCAGATGGCGGCGCGCGCCGCCCGCGAATTGCAGGATGGCTTCTACGTCAATCTCGGTATCGGCATCCCGACCCTGGTGGCCAATTACATCCCGGACGGCATCCATGTGACGCTGCAATCCGAAAACGGGATGCTCGGCATGGGGCCGTTCCCCTATGATGACGAGGTCGACCCCGATCTCATCAATGCCGGCAAGCAGACCATCACCGAATTGCCGACCAGCAGCTTCTTTTCCTCCGCCGACAGCTTCGCCATGATCCGCGGCGGGCATATCGACCTGACGATCCTGGGGGCGATGGAAGTCGCCGCCAATGGCGACATCGCCAACTGGACGATCCCCGGCAAGATGGTGAAGGGCATGGGCGGCGCGATGGATCTCGTCGCCGGGGTCAAGCGCGTCGTGGTGGTGATGGATCACGCCAACAAGGCCGGCGAATCGAAGATCCTCGAAGCCTGCACCCTGCCGCTGACCGGCGCGGGCGTGGTCGACCTGATCGTCACCGACCTGTGCGTCTTCGCCTGCGACAAGGTGGCCGGCGGCCTGACCCTGCTCGAACTCGCGCCCGACGTGACGGTGGACGATGTGCGCGCGAAGACGCAGGCGGCGTTCACGGTGGCCTGAGGGGGCAATTCCCCCCCTAATCTCCAAATCCGCTCATGCTGAGTAGTGGCCGAGTAGCCCCGCAGGGGCGTATCGAGGACGCGTATCGAAGCACTGTACCCGTCCTTCGATACGGGTCTTCGACTGCGCTCAGCCCCTACTCAGGATGAACGGATCGGGAAACGAAGAACGGAAAGACCGAAACAGGCTCACCCCGCGCGCACGAAGGCCCGCCACAGCAGCAACAGCGACACCCCGGTCGCCGCCAGCGTCGCCCAGGCCGCGCCGATCGGCCCCATCCATGGCAGCAGCACCGCCAGCGCCACCACGTAGAACAAGGTCGCCCAGCCCCGCGCGATCAGCGCTGCGCCGGGCCGCCCGACCGCCACCAAAGCGGGTTCCAGCCCGAACCCGACCAGATTGAGCGCGGACGCCAAGGTCAGCACCACCAGCACCGGATAGGCGAACACATAATCCGGCCCGCCCATCAGCAACAGGATCTGCCGCCCCGCCAGCGCGATCAGCAATACGGACAGGATTCCCAGCCCCGCACTGATGAGCGCCGTCCGCCGCAGCACCGGCCGGAGCGCCGCCGTCCCCGCATCCACCGACAGCCGCGCAAATTCGGGATAGATGGACCGCGCCAGCGACACGACCGGCTTGGTGAGCGCGGTGCCGAGTCCCGTCGCCATCCGGTATCCGCCCGCCCCCGCCGCGCCCGCAATGCCGCCGACCGCCAGCACCGGAATCTGCTGCCACACCAGCCCGATCGACGCGGTCAGGTTGGTCGTGATCGAAAACCGCCAGATCCCCGGATTGTCCACCGCCAGCCCGCGCAGCCGCCAGCCGCCCGGCATCATCTCGCGCGTCCGCAATTCGCGCCATGCCTGCCACCACATCGATGCCGTCGTCACCAGTTCGGACAGCGCCCATGCCAGCAGATAGCCCGCCATGCCGCCATCCAGCGCCCACGCGATCAATGTCCCGGCCAGCCGCGTCGCTGGCAGGGTCAGCTCCGCATAGGCCGCCAGATCGAACCGGTCGAACAAGCGCAGCGCGCCGGTCGGCGCACCCCGCTGCCCGAACAGCAATGACACCCCGAACCACGATGCGAGGATCTGCGTGTCATGGCTCCACCCGATCACCGGGCCGATCAGCAGCGCGCCCGCCACCGCGATCACGCCGCCCACCAGCGCCGCGCCGAAATCCAGCAGGGTGGCGAAACCCAGCACCTGCGCGAACAGGTCGGGCCGCGCATCCGCCCGGTGCCGCGCGCCATAGCGGATCACCGTCTGCCACGATTGGAACCCGACGACATTGGCCAGCGCCTGCCCATAGGCCAGGATCATCCCGAAGATGCCGAACCCCGCCACGCCCAGCGTGCGCGCGACCAGCGCCAGATAGACTAGGCTGAACAACCCGCCGACCCCCTTGCCCCCCAGCAGCCACGCCGCATTGCGCAACGCCCGCCGGATCGGTCCTTCGGGGCGGGGGGCGGGTGCAGGGTCGGCAATCATGCGCCGCCTCTAGCGGATGCCACGTCGGCGTGAAATCCCGACCTATGGTCGGTCAGGCGGCGTCCAGTTCCGGATAATGGCGGAAGATTCCTTCGGAAAATTCCTGCCGCCGCGCGCTGGACAGATAGCCGCGCAGGGCCGGCAAGGTCGCCACCGCCTCGCGCAACGCCACCAGCTTCGGGCATTCCGCCATCAACAGCGCGAACCGCTTCGGGAAAGCGAAGTGCAACCCTTCCAACAACTGGAACAGCGACAGATCGGCATAGCTCATCCGGTCGCCCGCCAGCCACGCGCCACGCGCCGCCAGCACCCGTTCGAAATAGCCGAGGAATTTGGGCATCCGCTCCGTCCGGAACTGCGCCGCCGTGCGCGCCGCTTCCGGCTGCTGGTCCTCATAGGTCAGCCCAACCGCGACCGGATGATGCACGTCATGCGCCTCCGCCACCATGTCGGCGATCGTCAACTGCATCTGGTTCACCCACAGCCGCCCCGCCACGTCATCGGGTGCCAGCCCATGCCGTTCACCCAGATAGAGCAGGATATTGGCGACCTGCGCGATCCGCAGCCCGTCCGCCACCAGATAAGGCGGCGCGAAGGGCGGCGCGAAATCGGGCCGTTCCATGTCGTCGAGCAGCGCGGACAGGCCGCTGTCCATGTCGGGCGCGGCCATCGCCACGTCGCGATAGGCGACGCCGCTCGCCTCCAACGCCAGCCTGATGAACTCCCCACGTCCGGGAATGCCCGGCCAATACCAGAGCTCGTAGGCCATTCGTCACATCTCCGAAGGCGCGCGTGCCTTGATGGCGAGCGCATGGACACGCTCTTTCAACAATTCGGACAGCGCCTGGTTCACCAGCCGCTGCCGCGCGACGCGGCTGAGACCTTCGAACGCGGCGGCCACGATCTCGACCGTGAAATGGCTTTCGCCGCGCGCATCATGGCCGCTATGGCCGCGATGTTTCTCGCTGTCGTCGATCACGGCCAGTTGCGTGGGGGTGAGCGCGGCCGTCAGCCGCGCCGTCATCTCGGCCGCGACCGGCCCGGTGGTGTCCTGCATCATGACACCTATATAGCCTGTTTTCCCGGAGAATGCAGACATTGGCGAATGACGGCCCCGGCGCGAAACGCACGCCCCGTTTCCATGGGCGGATCGAAAATCCCGGACGGCTGTGCGATGCCGAGGGATGTTTCGGCGATGGCGAGTTTCGCGCACCCAACACCGCGGGCAGACGGCCCGGCTTCGATGGCCCCGGCGACTGGCGCTGGTATTGCCTCGATCATATCCGCGCGTTCAACGGCGGCTATAATTTCTTCGCGGGGATGACCGCGGACGAGATCGAGGCGGCGCAGCGCCCGATGGCGGGCTGGGAGCGCGAGACGCGCGCTTTCTCCTCCACCGCCGCCGGCACGCCCAAATGGGCCGATTTCGTCGATCCGCTCGATGCGATCGGCGCGAAATTCGCCGCCCGGATGCCGGTCGCGCGCGCCGATGGCCGCCCGTTGAGCGATGCCGACCGCCGCGCGCTGAAAGTGCTGGAACTGGAGGTGGATACCGACCGCCGCACGCTGCGCACCCGCTATGCCGAACTGGTCCGCCTGTATCATCCCGATCGCAATGGCGGCGACCGCAGCCATGAGAAGGCGTTGCAGGACGTCATCAGCGCCTACACGCATCTGAAAGGCGCGCCGGCCTTCGCCTGATCCGCCCGCCGCGATGCGCGGACTTCGCGTCGCGGTCGTCCTTACGGACATTTGCGGCACGAGGGGCGTTGCCCATCCCGAACCATCCTTCTACGAAATCCGCGACTCCGCATCTGTGGCACGCGTGACCAGGACCGCTCGATGACCGAAATCTCCAACGTACAACCCGATCCCCGTGCCGAAACGATCATGGACGCACCGGACAGGATGGTGAAGATCCGCGAGGCGTTCGGCGTCGACAGCGACATGGAGGTGCCTGCCTTCTCCGTCGCGGACGAACGCGTGCCCGATCTCGACCCGGCCTATGTGTTTGATCCGGACACCACGCTCGCCATCTGCGCCGGCTTTGCGCACAACCGCCGCGTGATGGTGCAGGGCTATCACGGCACCGGCAAATCGACCCATGTCGAACAGGTCGCGGCGCGGCTCAACTGGCCGTGCATCCGCATCAATCTGGATGCGCATATCAGCCGGATCGATCTGGTCGGGCGCGATGCGATCGTGCTGAAGGACGGGCAGCAGGTCACGGAATTCAAGGAAGGCCTGCTCCCCTGGGCGTTGCAGACCCCCACCGCGATCGTGTTCGACGAATATGACGCCGGCCGGCCCGACGTGATGTTCGTCATCCAGCGCGTGCTGGAAACCGAGGGCAAGCTGACCCTGCTCGACCAGAACCGCGTCATCCGCCCCAATCCGTGGTTCCGCCTGTTCGCCACGTCCAACACCGTGGGTCTGGGCGACACGACCGGCCTCTATCATGGCACGCAGCAGATCAACCAGGGCCAGATGGACCGCTGGAACATCGTCGTCACGCTGAACTATCTGCCTGCCGCGATCGAGGCGCAGATCGTGCTCGCCAAGTCGGGCGAATATGACAAGCCCGATGGCAAGAAGGTCGTCGACCGGATGGTGAAGGTAGCGGACATGACGCGGCAGGGCTTCATCGCGGGCGATATCTCGACCGTGATGTCGCCGCGCACCGTCATCAGCTGGGCGCAGAATGCGCTCATCTTCAACGATGTCGGCTTCGCCTTCCGCCTGTCCTTCCTCAACAAATGCGACGAGGCCGAACGCCCGCTGGTCGCGGAATATTATCAGCGCGTGTTCGGCAAGGATCTGCCCGAAAGCGTGGTGGGCAAGGCATGATCGCGACCGCCCCTTTCCGGGCGGGAAAGGGATAGACGATGGCGGAACAGTCCCCCCTCGACCGGTTCCGGCAGGTGCTGGGCGGCACCGCGCGCGCGATCAGCCATGATCCGCAGGCGGAGGTCGGCTATACCGGCGACAGCCCCGGTCTGCTGGGCAAGCAGGCGCGCGTGCCGATGCCCGCACGTACCCTGCCCGCGCAGGCGGTGGCGGAGGCGCGCGGCTTCGCGGACGGCGCGGCGCTGCGCCTGCGCCATCACGATACCGGGCTGCACGGCCGCCATTCGCCGGCGGAAGCGGTCGCGCGGTCGGTGTTCGATGCGGTCGAACAGGCGCGGGTCGAGGCGATCGGCACGCGCACCATGGCGGGCGTCGCGCTGAACCTGACCACCGCGTTCGAAATGCGGATGAAGTCCGATCCCATCGTCCGCGCCAAGGCGCGGGACGAGGTGCCGCTCGCCACCGCGATCCAGTTGATGGTCCGCGAACGGCTGACCGGCGAGGCGCCGCCCGCCGCCACTTTGCCCGGCCTCAACATGGTCCGCACCTGGATCGAGACGAAGGCCGGCAAGGATCTCGACGCGCTGGAACAGGTGCTGGACGATCAGCAGGCGTTCGGTCGCTGGGCGACGCGGCTTCTGGAGAATCTGGAACTGGTCGAAGGGCAATCGCAGCCCGATGTCGATCCGGAGGACAGCGGCGAGGACGAAGGCGAGAATCAGGCCGAAGCCGGCGACCAGCAGGAAGAGGGCGACGAGCAGGGCGGCAGCGATTCGCAGGTCGAGATGCGCGCCGAATCGACCGAGGCCGGCGACGAGGAAGGCGAGAGCGACCAGACCGAGGAATCGACCGACAGCGACATGGACGGCGAGATGGGGGAGGAAGGCGAGGGCATGATGCCCGTCCGCCCCAACCGTCCCTTTTCCGACATGTCGGGCGCGTTCGACTATCAGGCCTATACCCACGTCTTCGACGAAGTGATCGCCGCCGACGACCTGTGCGACGAGGAGGAACTGACCCGCCTCCGCGCCTATCTCGACCAGCAACTCATCCATTTGCAGGGCGCGGTGACGAAGCTGGCCAACCGCCTTCAGCGCCGTCTGATGGCGCAACAGAATCGCAGCTGGGATTTCGATCAGGAAGAAGGGCTGCTCGATGCCGCCCGGCTGGCGCGCGTCGTCATCAATCCCGGCCTGTCGCTCAGCTACAAGAATGAGCGCGAGACCGATTTCCGCGATACCGTCGTCACCTTGCTGATCGACAATAGCGGATCGATGCGTGGCCGGCCGATCTCGATCGCGGCGATCAGCGCGGACATCATGGCGCGCACGCTGGAACGCTGCGGCGTGAAGACCGAGATATTGGGCTTCACCACCCGCGCGTGGAAAGGCGGGCAAAGCCGCGAAAAATGGCTCGCCGACCAGCGACCCGCGCTCCCCGGCCGGCTGAACGACCTGCGCCACATCGTCTACAAGCGCGCCGACGAACCCTGGCGGCGCGCGCGCAAGGCGCTGGGCCTGATGATGCGCGAAGGCTTGCTCAAGGAGAATATCGACGGCGAGGCGCTGATGTGGGCGCATGCCCGGCTGATCGCGCGCAGCGAGGATCGCCGCATCCTGATGGTCATCTCGGACGGCGCACCGGTCGATGATTCGACGCTCTCGGTCAATTCAGGCAGCTATCTGGAAAAGCATCTGCGGCAGGTGATCGGCTGGATCGAAACCAAATCGCCGGTCGAACTCGTGGCAATCGGCATCGGCCATGACGTGACGCGCTATTATCAGAAGGCCGTGACGATCATGGACGCCGAACAGCTTGGCGGCACGCTGGTCGAGCAACTGGCGGCCTTGTTCGACGCCTGAGACGTCTGGATTTCTCGGAGTGCAACGACTTCGTGCCGATCCGTCCATCCCGAGCGTAGTCGAGGGATCCCTTCGAGCCGAGTCGAGAAGCTTGACCGTAGGAGACCTCTGCTTCGCTCGGGCGGCCCCTCGACTGCGCTCGGGATAGGCGGAGGGACGGTGACTCATCCCATGCACAAAAAAAGGCCGGATCCTCCCGAACCCGGCCTTCCTCTCTACGCACACGCTACACCATGAACACCCGCTCAGCAGCTCCGGTCGATCGACCGCCCGGCCAGTGCGCCCAGACCGCCGCCGATGATCGCGCCTGCGGTGCCGTCGCCGCCACGGCCATAATAGCCGCCGCTGCCCTGCCCGATCGCATTGCCCAGCAAGCCACCGGCAATCGCGCCGATGATCGTGCCGCCGGTGCCGCGATCGCACCGATAACCTCGGCCATAACCCCGATATCCCCGATCGTCGCGATAGCCCCGGCCATAGCCGTAACCGCCATAGCCACCGGCAAAGCGCGGCGCATAGCCCCGGCCATACCCACGCCCCTCATAATAGCCGCGCGGGCCGTCATAACCGCGGCGGCCATAGCCCCGGCGGTCGCCCCAATCCCTGCGCCCGCGATCACCGCGATCACCGCCATAATATTGCACAGGCACGACGGCGGCATAGCCAGGGGCGGCATATTGGGCCTGCGCGGCGGCAGGCATCACGGCCAGCGTCGCGACGGTGACAGCACCTGCAAAGAACATCTTTCCGAACATCTTGGCGTCTCCTGGACCCTGTATGATGGTCTTGTGGCATGATTCGCGTGCATCATGGCTGAACATGGCCGTTAGCTATGGTTCAGCTTGGACCGGTCGCACCGGATCACGACGACGGGGCTTTCCGGACCGGCACCGGGCGCTATGTAGGCCGCCATGCGCGTCGGCCCCCTCCTCCTCCTGCCGCTGGCGTTGCTCGCGCGCAGCGATGGCGACCGTGCCGTCTATGATCCGGCCGGACCGATCGTCGCGACGGCCATCCCGCTCGATCGCGATCGGCCGGGGCCGATGCAGGTCGGCCGGCTGCGCTTCCTCCAAGGGTGGCGGCTGCGCTCCCCCAACCGCGCGTTCGGCGGATTGTCGACCATGGTCGCGGACGATGCCGGCCGCTTCCTCGCCCTCAGCGACAAGGGCAGCGTCTTCCGCTTCCGAATCGGCGCACGCGGGATCATCGGCCCGTCGCGGATCGCGACCCTGCCCGATACGGTCGGCCCGAAAGTTCTGAACGATACCGAATCGATGGCGATCGATCCCGCCACGGGCCGCATCTGGGTCGGTTACGAGGTCCGCAACGCCATTCGCCGCTTCGATCCGCGCCTGACGCGCAGCACGGGCGAATCCGCCCCCCGTGCGATGGCGCACTGGCCGTCGCCCACCGGCCCCGAATCGATGGAGCGGCTGCGCGACGGCCGATTCGTCATCCTGTCCGAAAATGCGCCGGTTCCGGGGATCGACCGCGCGAAACAGGCCCTGCTGTTCGACGGCGATCCGACCGACCCGGCGACGCACGTCACACGCTTCGCCTATCGCGCGCCTGCGCCCGGCTTCTGGCCGACGGATATGCGGCAATTGCCCGATGGCCGGCTGCTGGTGCTCCACCGCAAATTATCCGTCCGCGACGGTTTCGCCGCATCGCTCGGCATCTTCGATCCCAAGGCGATCCGCCCCGGGGCGCTCGTCACCGCGCGGGAAATCGCCCTGATCCACCAGCCGCTGGCGATCGACAATATGGAAGCATTGGCCGTCACGCAGGAAGCCGGACGCACGATCGTCTGGATCGCCTCCGACGATAATTTCCTGTGGCTGCAACAGACCTTGCTGCTGAAATTCGCACTGACCGACTGAGGCAAGCTGCGCGTTGGGAGAGCATCCCGCCACTATGGACGGCCAAGCTGCCATCCCCATGCGATCGATACGCGGTGCCCGACAAACCCGACCCATCACGCCAATGTCCGGCCAACGACGGACGACCCCGAAAAGGGAAAGCTATCCCAACCCGCCGATCACCAAACGCCAGAAATCCCGCAAGGCAACGCCCTGCGGGATCATGGAACCCGTCTCCGAAACCCGCGCCGGCCGGCGCAGGCAACGCGATCAGGCGGCCTTCTTGGCGATCTGACGCTTCAGACGGCGCGCACGCAGCGACAGCTTGTCTTCGTTCGTCTTCAGCAGCCAGTTGTCCAGCCCGCCGACATGCTCGACCGAACGCAGGCCGTGCGTCGAAACGCGCAGCTTGACGCTCTCGCCCAGCGCATCCGACAGCAGCGTGACGTTCTGCAGGTTCGGCAGGAAGGTACGCTTGGTCTTGTTATTGGCGTGCGACACATTGTGTCCCACCTGACGGCCCTTGCCGGTCAGTTCGCAGATGCGCGACATGGTTTGATCCTACGGTGTTCGGGGTTGCCCGGAAAGTGGCGGCGGATAACGGCGATCGCCGCTTTCGTCAACCGATATGGCGCCGGATGCCGGTGCCGGTTGATCGTTTCGATCATGCAACCGATTCTGACAAGGCTCGTTTGTGGCGGATCATAGCGTATAACAGGAGGACACTCATGGCCGATCCCTACCACACCGAACGTCGCAGCGGCGGCGCGGGCCGCACGATCCTGATCATTCTGGTGGTCGCCGTTCTCGTCGTCATCGTGGCGTTCGCGACCGGCATGATCAACCTCAGCTCCACCGGCGGCTCGCTGCCCAAGGTCGAAGTCGAAGGCGGCGCATTGCCGAAGGTCGACGCGGATGTCGGCTCGATCGACGTCGGCAGCAAGGCGACCACCATCGAAGTCCCGAAGGTCGAAACCAAGACCGAAACCGTCAAGGTGCCGACGCTGGACGTCCAGAAGGCCAACTAAGGCGATCAGGGAGCAGGACGATGGCGATTCTCCGGATTCTCGCAGCGATCCTGCTCCCCCCGCTTGGCGTCTTTCTGACGCGGGGGCTGCACCGCGATTTCTGGATCGCGGTGGTCCTGACGCTGATCGCCTTCTTCCCCGGAATGATCTTCGCGCTCTACATCGTCCTGAAGGATCGCCGCGCGGGGCACTGACCCCTTCGCCCCGTCAGCCCCGGACGTGTAACAGGTCCGGCATGTCCTTCCCGCTCCCCGCCCCGATGCGCCTTGCGCTCGATCTGGCTGCCGCCTGTGCGGATGCCGGCGAAGTGCCGGTCGGCGCGGTCATCACCAGGACGGGCACCGCCACCGTGATCGCCACCTCCGCCAATGCGATGCGGACGCGCCATGATCCCACCGCCCACGCCGAAATCCTCGCCATCCGCGCGGCGGCGACCCTGCTCGCCACCAGCCGCCTCGACGATTGCGACCTTTGGGTCACGCTCGAACCCTGCGCGATGTGCGCCGGCGCGATCGCGCTCGCCCGCCTGCGCCGCCTCTATTTCGCCGCTCCCGATCCGAAGGGCGGCGCGGTCCTCCACGGCCCCCGCCTCTTCGCGCAACCGACCTGCCACCACCGGCCGGACGTGCATGACGGCATCGGCGAGCAGGAAGCCGCCGCACAACTCCGGCGATTTTTCACCGAACGACGCTAAGGCCAGCATTGGAAAACAATCGGTCCGGTCCCGATACGGAACGCATCCGTTACGGTTCCGTCTTGTAAAAATCCCTACCATCCCGGATCGAAAATCCCTGTTCCGGGGGGAATGTGATGGGGGAAACTGCTTCCTGGTGGCTGGCCGGTGCGCGCGCGGAACTTGCGCTGTTCGCATCGATCGGCTTCCTGCTGTTCGGCATCGAACATCTGTTGTTCGACTGGCTATGGCTGGGCCGCACGGGTTGGCGCGCCGCCACCGTCTATCGCCGTCATGACCGCGCGACGATGGCAACGCTCGCCCCGCCGGTCGCACCGGGGCGATTCGCGGTCCTGATCGGTGCATGGGACGAATCGGCCGTTATCGCGCAGACGCTGACGACCGCGCTGCACCGCTGGGACACGGCGGACTATCGTATTTACGTCGCCACATACCCCAATGATACCGCCACCATCGCCGCGATCGAATCGGTGCGCAGCCGCAGCCTCTGGGCGACGGCGCATCTCCGCATCGTCCCCGGCGACCGGCCCGGCCCGACCACCAAGGCGGAGGCCCTCAACCGCGCCTTCACGGCGATGACGGTGGACGAGGCCGCTACGGGCCGTCGCTACAAGGGGATCGTGCTGCATGACGCAGAGGATTTCGTCTCCCCGCACGAACTGGCGCTGTTCGACGTCCTGATCGAACGCTTCGCGCTGGTCCAGATCCCTGTCCGCCCACTCAAGCGCCCCGGCCATCCGGGCATTGCCGGCCATTATCTCGATGAATTCGCCGAAGCGCATGGCCTCCAGCTCGCAATCCGCGAGGCGATCGGCGCAAGCGTCCCTTGCGCGGGCACCGGCTGCGCCATCGCACGGGCGACGATGACGGCGCTGGCCGACCAGCGCGGCGGCGCGCCCTTCGACGCCGATTCACTGACGGAAGATTATGAGATGGGCCTCCGCATCGGCCGGCTGGGCGGGCGCGGAATCATGGCGCGGCTGCGCGACCGGCCCGGCGGACAGTTGGTCGCGGTGGAAGCCTATTTCCCGCATCGCGGTCTTGCCGCCGTCCGGCAGAAGGCACGCTGGGTGACCGGCATCGCGCTGGCCGGGTGGGACAGGATCGGCTGGCATGGCGGCATCCGCGAGACATGGATGCGCCTGCGCGACCGGTCTGCCCCGCTCGCGGCCGCAGTGCTGGCGGCGGGCTATGCCGCGTTCCTGCTGGCGCTGATCGAAACCGGCTTCGCATGGGCGGAGGGCCGGCAGGGGCCGATCCTCCTCGAAATCCGCAGCCCGATGGGCATGGCCTTGTACGTGCTGCTGCTCTGGCGGCTGGCAATGCGCGCCTTGCTGGTCGGGCGGCTTTACGGGCCGGGCGAGGCGTTGCGCTCGATGCCGCGCATCGTCGTCAGCAATCTGGTCGCGATCGCCGCCACCACCCGCGCGCTCTGGCGCTATGTCGCGGGCGGCCCGCCCCGTTGGGAAAAAACCGCGCACAGCCTGCCGGACGATCCCCCCGCATGAACGGATCCCGCGCCGTCCGCGCGTGGATCCTCACGCTGCTCGGCTACGCGATTACGCGAACACTCTGGATCTGGATGCCGGAGATGGTCCGGACGCCGATGACGGCCAGTGCGCCGGTTGAGCACCGGGATGCAGTCGATACGATGATCGTATCGCATCAAACAAAGCTGTTCCCCGGCGCAGGCCGGGGCCTAGAAGAAACGCTTCCACCAAGGCCCCGGCCTACGCCGGGGAACGCATCCGCGATGCATGTAAAAACCGCAATACCCGGCCTGCCTCATTCCCGGACGCAACCTTTAGCAACGACTGCCACGATCCCGGCCGCACCCCTGCGCAGGCAGGGGTCCAGTTCCACTTATCGATCTGGACCCCTGCCTGCGCAGGGGTACGCGACAATCTCGATCGATACCCCGCCACATTCCGCGCAGGAAACGCTCCCGCCGCGCCTTACGGCCATCGCCACACCGCCCCGGTCCGATAAACCCCGCTGGTCCGGCTACACCTATCTCTATCACCGTGCCGATGGCCAAACCATCGACCCCCTTGCCCCCACCGGCCAGATCGGCGGATCCCAGGCCGCAGCCCGCATCGCCTACCGACTCGACGAGGCCGGACACCTCGCCATCGCCACCCGCGCAACGACAGCCCTGCGCGATCCACGTCAGAGCGAAACTGCGATCGGACTCGATTTGCTCCCCGCCGCCGGCCTGCGCATCGGGATCGAACGCCGCATCGCCACCGGATCGCAAGGCCGCAACGCATGGTCCGCCTACGCCGCCGCCGGTCTCTTCCGCGCCCTGACCCCCCGGATCGTCATGGACGGCTATGCACAGGCCGGCCTCGTCGGCGCGCGGCGGCGCGATCCATTCGTCGACGGCGCGCTGCGGATCGCGCATCGCACCCCCGTCGCCCGCCACGCGGATCTGCATCTGGGCGCGGGCGTCTGGGGTGCGGCCCAGCCCGGTGCGACGCGGATCGATCTCGGCCCACGCGTCGCACTCGCCGTCCGGACGCAGCGGCTGCCCGTCACGCTCGCGGTCGAGGGGCGGGTCCGCATCAGCGGTCGCGCCCGGCCCGGCAACGGTCTGGCGCTTACGCTCGCCAGCGATTTCTGACTATGCGGGCGGACGTGCTAAGGGACTGTCCATGTCGATCCTCCTTGGCCTGACCCTGTCCGCGCTCGCGATGACGCTGATCGTCGCAATCCGCTATCTGATCGTCTCAGGCGGATTCGCCTTCGCGACGAAGCTGCGCGCGCCCGGCCTCTATGCCGGGCAGGATGTCCAGATCCGCCGCGAACTCTTCTGGTCGCTCGTCTCCGCTGCCATTTACGGCGTGCCGGCGGGCGTCATCGCCTGGGGCTGGCGTGAACATGGCTGGACGCGCGTCTATACCGATCTCCACGCCTATCCATGGTGGTGGCTGCCGCTGTCGATCCTGCTCTGCCTTGTGGCGCATGACACCTGGTTCTACTGGACGCATCGCTGGATGCACCGGCCGAAGCCGTTCAAGCTGGCTCATGCCGTCCACCATGCCAGCCGCCCGCCCACGGCCTGGGCGGCGATGAGCTTTCACCCGATCGAGGCGCTGACCGGGGCCGTTGTAATTCCGACACTGGTCTTCGTCATTCCGCTTCACCCCGTCGCGCTGGGCGTTGTGTTAACCGTTATGACGATTATGGGGGTTACCAACCATATGGGGTGGGAAATGTTCCCGCGTCGCCTCGTAAACGGTCCCGCCGGGCGCTGGCTCATCACGGCCAGCCACCACGAACGGCACCATGCGCAATATAGGTGCAATTATGGCCTTTATTTCCGGTTCTGGGACAAGATCTGCGGCACGGACCGTGGCCTCGGCGATTTCGCGGTCAAACCTGTCAAAGCCCGCGCTGCTGATCGCGACGCTGGCCTTGCTGCCGGGGGCCAGTCCCGCCGGGCGGGTTGATCTCGGCGTCGCCGGGCTGCGCTCGCTGAAGGGCAATGTCATGGTGTGCCTCACCACCGCGCCCGATCATTTCCCCGATTGTCAGGATGACCCCGCCGCGCGCAAGCGGACGGTGCGCGCCACCGATGCCGCCACGCTGCGGTTCGACGGGCTGCCCTCCGCCGATTATGCCGTCGCGCTGATCCATGACGAAAATGGCAATGGCCGGCTCGACACGATCATGGCGATGCCGCGCGAAGGCTTCGGCTTCTCCCGCAACCCCGCCATCCGCTTCGGCCCACCCCGCTTCAATTCCGCCCGCTTCGCCGTCAGCGGCGCGCCGGTCGCCGAACAGGTGAAGGTGAAATATCTGCTGTAGCGTCCGGTCGGCTTCGACGGGGATCGGGCGGGACACTCCCCGGATCGGCTCCGGGCCTCCGGAATTGGGGATCGATCGATGCGTTTCCGCCCATGGCCTGTCCTCCTCGCCGCATCCTGCATCGTCGGCCCGGCCATGGCCGCGAACTGGGTCTATGTCGCGACCAGCGATGCCGAAGTGCCCAAGCATATCGACATCGACTCGATCACCCGGTCCGGTGATCTCGTCTATGTCTGGGAAAAGTCCGACCATGCGAAGGACAAGGCCGCATCCTATGCGTCCGAAAAGGACCGGCGGCTGTACGACTGCACCGCCCGCCGGTCGAAATTGCTGAACGCGTTCGAATATTCGTCCGACGGCACCGTGCTCCGTTCGTTCAGCTGGGGTGAACAGGATGCGGACTGGAACGCGATCGTTCCGGAGAGCATCGGCGAGGCGACGTTCGATTTCGCCTGCCACTATTCACCGCCCCCGCCCGGCTGACTTGCCCCCGCGGCCATGCTGCCGGTCGAAGCCCCACCGGTTGACGCCACACCCGGCGGGTGTAAGGTCACCGCCATCCCCGGGGGACCGCAGTCGAGCGGTTGAGAGGTGGCTATCGCGCCACGACCCGCAGAACCTGATCCGGCTGATACCGGCGTAGGGAGGGAGCGGCGATGCACCTCCGCACCCTTTCTCCGTCCAGCCTTACGGAGAATGCACGCTATGGCCGATATCCCCGCCCGCACCGAACTCAAGGTCACGACCGGTGCGATCCGTGGCAGCCGCAAGATCCATGTCGGCCCACTGAAGGTCGCGATGCGGGAGATCATGCTCGATCCGTCCTGCGACGAACCGCCGCTGCGCGTCTATGATCCGTCCGGTCCCTATACCGACGACAATGCCCAAATCGACATCATGGCCGGCCTGCCCGAGCTGCGTGCCGACTGGATCCGCGCGCGTGGCGATGTCGAGGAGGTCGACCAGCGCGAGGTGCAGCCCGAGGATAATGGCATGAAGGGGCCGGACCGGTCCGGCGGCGTCCAGCCCTTCCCCAATGTCCGCCGCCGCGTGCTGCGCGCCAAGCCCGGCGCGAATGTCAGCCAGATGCATTATGCCCGACGCGGCATCATCACGCCCGAGATGGAATATGTCGCCATCCGCGAAAATCTCGGCCGTGCCGAACTGCGCGAAAAGGCGGTGCGCGACGGGCAGGATTTCGGCGCGTCGATCCCCGATTATGTGACGCCCGAATTCGTGCGGGACGAAGTCGCACGCGGCCGGGCGATCATCCCCAACAACATCAATCACCCCGAATCCGAGCCGATGGCGATCGGCCGCAATTTCCTGGTCAAGATCAACGCCAATATCGGCAACAGCGCGGTCGCATCCGATGTCGCGGCGGAAGTCGACAAGCTGGTCTGGTCGATCCGCTGGGGCGCGGACACGGTGATGGACCTGTCCACCGGCCGCAATATCCACGACACGCGCGAATGGATCATGCGCAATTCGCCCGTGCCGATCGGCACCGTGCCCATCTATCAGGCGCTGGAAAAGGTGAACGGCATCGCCGAGGATCTGACGTGGGAGATCTTCCGCGACACGCTGATCGAGCAGGCCGAACAGGGCGTCGACTATTTCACCATCCATGCCGGCGTCCGCCTCGCCTACATTCCGATGACCGCGAAGCGCGTGACCGGCATCGTGTCGCGCGGCGGGTCGATCATGGCGAAATGGTGCCTCAGCCATCACAAGGAGAGCTTCCTCTACGAACGGTTCGAGGAAATCTGCGAGATCATGAAGGCCTATGACGTCGCCTTCTCGCTGGGCGACGGTCTCCGCCCCGGATCGATCGCGGATGCCAATGACGAAGCGCAGTTCAGCGAGCTGGCGACGCTGGGCGAGCTGACGCAGATCGCGTGGAAGCACGACATCCAGGTCATGATCGAAGGCCCCGGCCATGTGCCGATGCACAAGATCAAGCTGAACATGGAGAAGCAGCTGGAGGCGTGCGGCGAGGCTCCCTTCTACACGCTCGGGCCTTTGACCACCGATATCGCGCCCGGTTACGATCATATCACCAGTGGCATCGGCGCGGCGATGATCGGCTGGTTCGGCTGCGCAATGCTCTGCTATGTCACGCCCAAGGAACATCTGGGCCTGCCCGATCGCGATGACGTGAAGGTCGGCGTGGTGACATACAAGCTGGCCGCCCACGCCGCCGATCTCGCCAAGGGCCACCCCGCCGCGCAGATGCGCGACGACGCCCTCAGCCGCGCCCGCTTCGAATTTCGCTGGCGTGACCAGTTCAACCTGTCGCTCGATCCCGATACGGCCGAAAGCTATCACGACCAGACCCTCCCGGCCGAAGGCGCCAAGACCGCGCATTTCTGCTCGATGTGCGGTCCCAAATTCTGCTCGATGAAGATCACGCAGGAAGTCCGCGACTTCGCCGCCAAGCAGAACGCCCCCGCCGACACCTTCATCGCCGCCACCTCCGAAGCGGACGCGGAAAAGGGCATGGCCGAGATGAAAGAGAAATTCCGAGAGAAGGGCGGGGAGATTTACCTGCCGGCGGAATAGGCAGACCGGGGGGCGGAGGATCGGGATCCGGGCATGACGACGGAATCCAGTTCCCTGCCCCCGAAATCAGACATGATCCCGTTCACCCGCCGACCGGATGGCAGTTCGGCGTCCGTTGCGGCCGAAGCGGATCAGTCGGCTCCGGAAAGCCGGGACGCCGATATCCTGACAGACGGGGCGGCCTTGGTCCGAGGCACGCAATGCCCGTTTTTTCGCACGGGATCGGGATAGGGTCAGTTACTTCGGCACATGTCGGGCGAAGTGCAGTGGATCAGTCTCCCGAGGCTACGCCGACCCGTTACTGCCGCGTTGCAGCATAGACCAATTCTCTTTCTGAGAATAAAGTGATTCCTCAGGAAATCTGCGCTAATTGCCTCGCTTCAGAATAAGAAGAGGCACCGTGACGCTCGATCTGACGACGCTTTATGCCATTGCGGCACTTGGCGCACTGATTACAGGCATGGTGCATGTCCTGCCCTGGGTGACACGCAGATTTGGCCACTGGTCGGCCTATTGGGGCTTCGGGCATCTCCTGATCGGTTCGACGGCGCTGGCCGGCATCCTGCACGATCAATTTGTGGTCGGGAGCCTGCTGGTCCGCCTGTCCAACCCCGCATTGGTGTTTGGGTATATCCTGCTGCTGGCGGGCATGCGCACATTCGAGCGGTCACGCGCACCTGTCCTGCCGCTGTTTCTGCTGGCCGCTTTGCTTGGCCTTCCGTTGCTGCTCTTCGCGGATCCGTCCGGATTTTCGTTACGCGTCGCTTATCTCAGCGTCATCCGTGCCGGGATCGACATCGCGATCGTCCTTTGCGCGGTGCGGATCGCGCGGCGGGAGGACGTGCATACCGGCTGGATCGTCGCCATGCTGTTCACAGCCACGGTGCCGCTGTTCCTCGGCCGGGGCTGGCTGGCGCTGATGGGGCAGGTCGGGACGCAGCCGACCGGAATGCATCATGGGCTGGCGGCATGGCTGGCGGCGGGGCAGATCGCCTTCGTCGTCTTCCGCGCCTTCTCCCTGCTGATCCTGAAGGCGGAACGCGGGCAAAAGGCGCTTGCCGAACAGATATGCCGCGATCCGCTGACAGGTGCGCTTAACCGCTTGGGATTCGAACGGCTGATCGCCCCGCTTTCCGGCACGGTTTGCATCATGATGATCGACATCGACCATTTCAAACAGTTGAACGACCGGCACGGCCATGCCGCGGGCGATACCGCACTGCGCCGTCTGGCCGGGATCGCGCAGGACGTGCTGGCCGAAGATGGCGTTCTCGTCCGTTGGGGTGGCGACGAGTTCGTCTGCGTCCTGCCCGGCAATGACGGAACCGTTGCGCCCATGATTGCGAGGGCGATCGGTGCGCGCTTCACGGAAGCGATGCGCCACGTCGTGCCCGATCATCCCGGCGCCAGCCTGAGCATCGGCCATGCCGCGGGGCCGATCGACGGGGCGGTCGACGATCTGCTCCACCGGGCAGATGCCACCATGTATCGTGCGAAACGCGATCGCCCCCTGGCGCCTTACGCTTCCGTCGCCTGATCGGACGCGGTCGGGGCCACGTCCAGCATCGTCACCGACACCCCCAACGCATCCGCCAGCCGCGCGCGCGTGGCAGGCGTACCGTGCCCTGCCCCCATCTCGATCCGGCTGATCCACACGCGGCTCACCCCCGCCTGCGCCGCCAACGCGTGCTGGCTGAGACCGCGATGCCGCCGCCAGGCCGCGATCGGGTGTGCGCCGCCGGCGATGGCGGCCGCGACATCGGGCGGCGGCGCGGCGGCCAGCGCCTGCATCGCCAGCGTGCGCAGCCGGTCGTAGATGTCGGCGGGCACCATCACCATCGCGCGCCCATCGCGTCCGGTGAAGCGGATCAGCGGATCCTCCATCCGCTACCGCCCCCGCCACCATTCGAACGCCGCGCGCTGTTCGGCCGCCACCAGCGCCTGCGCCGCCGGTCCGATCCAGTCGCCCTCATGCGCCAGCATCAGCGCGCGCCCGCCCGTCCACCATCCCTGTCCGGGCAGGCCGTCGCTCGCGCGCACGACCAGCACCGCAAGCCCCGGTTCGCCGGCCGCGCGGCCATCCTCGTCGATCCGGTCCATCGTCCGGCATAAGGCGCGCATCCGTGGCCGCGTAAAGCGCAGCCCCAGCCCGGCCAGCATTTCCGAATAAGTCAGCGCCTGGCCGTCGCGCGCTGCCGCCACCAGCAGGGCGCGCACCGCGCCGACATCGCCGATCCGGCTTGCCACATCCGTCCCATCGTCCATCATGCGTCCTCCAACCCGAAGGATGCCCGATCATGCCCCATCAAGGAACCGTGCGGATCGGAATCGGCGGCTGGACCTACGAACCGTGGCGCGGCACCTTCTTCCCCGAAAAGCTGCCCAAGACGCGCGAACTGGAACATGCGGCAGGCCGGCTGACCGCGATCGAGATCAACGCGACTTATTATGGCCGTCAGAAACCGGAAACCTTCGCCAAATGGGCGGCGGCGGTGCCGGACGGCTTCCGCTTCGCGGTGAAGGCCTCGCGCTACTGCACCGCGCGCAAGCGGCTGGCGGACGGTGCGGACTCGGTCGCGCTGTTTCTGGAACAGGGACTGGAGCGGCTGGAGGACCGGCTCGGCCCGATCCTCTGGCAATTGCCGGCGACGAAGGCGTTTGATCGTGAGGATCTGGCGCGCTTTCTGGCGCTGTTGCCTGCCGAGATCGACGGTCGCCCCGCCCGTCATGCGCTGGAGGCACGCCATGCCAGCTTTCAGGATCCCGCCTTCGTTACGCTGATGCGCGACCATGGCATGGCGATCGCGCATGTCGATCGCGGCGACGGCCCCGCCATCGCCGATCCGACCGCCGACTTCGCCTATGCGCGGCTGGAAGGCGCGGTCGAACCGGAAGCCGCCGGCTACCCCGCCGATGCGCTCGATCATATGGCCACGGTCGCGCGCGATTGGGCGAAGCCGGGGCGCGACGTCTTCCTCTTCTGCATCGCCGGGGCCAAGATCCGCAATCCGGCCGCAGCCGAAGCACTGATCGCGCGGATCAACGCTTCTTGACGAACTCGCAGCGCAACACGAGGCCCTTGATCCCGTCCGTCCGGCAGTCAAACTCTTCCGGATTCTCGGTCAGCCGGATATTCTTGACCACCGTGCCGCGCTTCAGCGTCTGCCCAGCGCCCTTCACCTTCAGATCCTTGATGAGGACCACGCTGTCGCCATCGGCCAGCGGGGTGCCATTACTGTCCACCGCCTGCGGACGATCCGCGTCGCCCGTCACCGCGCCTGTGCTGGCTCCCGCCGCCATCGGCCGGTCATTTTCCCAGTCCCAACCGCCATCTTCGTCCTGCATTCTGATCGTCCCTGTCGTTTCGGGCGCGTATCTAGACGCTTTCATCGATCATGCGAAGCGTCGTCGCATCCGCCTGCCCGTCGAACAGCCGGTCGATCGCCGCGCCGAACGGTTCGTCCGCGCCGCCCGCCGCCGCGAACAAGGTGAGCGACGATCGCAGCTTGACCGCGTCGATCCCGCCGAACATCCGCTCAGGATCCCCGTCCGGGATCGCCCGCACGCAGGCGCGCAGCCTTTCCCCCAGCAGCGGATCCGCCAGATAGGCGCGCGCTTCGTCCAGCGACCCGATCGCATAGGCCCGCGCCATCGCGCTGTGCCCCAGCCCGGTAAGCTGCGGAAAGACGAACCACATCCAGTGGCTGCGCTTGGCCCCGGCGCGGATCTCCGCCAGCGCCGTGGCGTAAATGCCGTCCTGCGCCGCGACGAAGCGATCGAGATCCGCCACCGCCCGGCTCAGCGCACCGTCACGCCGCGCCAGAAGGCGATGCGATCGCGAATCTCGGCCGCGGCGGCTTTCGGCTCGGGATAATACCAGGCGGCATCGGAATTCACCGCGCCGTCCACCACCACGTCATGATAATGCGCGGTTCCCTTCCACGGGCAGATGCTGGTCCGCGCACTGTCCTTCAGCACCCCGTCCAACACCGCCGCACGCGGGAAATAGGCATTGCCCTCCACCTTCACGATATCATCCGATCGCGCGATGATCTGTCCGTTCCAGATCGCTTCCGTCATATCCGTCTCCTCGCAGCGTCCAACGCCGCCCGATCGAGATCGTTACCGGCTCAGCGCGGCTGTTTTTCCATATAAAGATAGCCGGGATCGAATTCCGCCAGCCGGCACAGCCCGGCGAAATTCTGGATGATGACCTCGCCCTGCCGGAATTCCATCAATTCCCGGTCGCGCAATTCGCGCAACATGCGGTTGACATGGACCGGGGTCAGCCCGGTCGCATCGGCCAGGTCGATCTGCGTCAGCGGCAGCTTGAACCCGGCCTCCGTCGCCTGCCCGACCACCTCCAGCCGCGCGCGCAATTCGCAGAACAGATGCGCGATCCGCGCGACCGCCGACCGCCGCCCGACCGACAGGATCCATTGCCGGTGGATCGCGGCGTCCAGCAGCGTCGAAAACCATAGCATCCGCGTCAAATGCGGCCAGCGTTCGCTGATCTCGCGCAGCCGGTCATGCGGGAAGATCGCGATCCGCACCGGCGTCAGCGCGGCCAGATTATGTTCCAGATGCTTCAGCAGGAAACTGTGCAGATCGGCGAAGTCACCCGGCACGTGCAGCGCCACGATCTGCCGCCGGCCGTCGCGCAGATCCTTGAACCGGCAGAGATAGCCGTCGAGCAGCAGGTTGCTGGTGTCTTGTTCCACACGTTCGCGCACCACGATTTCGTGCGGCCGATATTCGCGGACTTCCGAAACCGACTCGATCAGCGCCTTGCGTTCGAAATCCTCAAGATGGTCGCGCCGTTCCAGTTTGCGGATCAGGCTTTCAATCAATGCCACGCCCCTTCGCTACGTCCCGTCCCGATCGTTCGCACCGGGTCCGGCTCTCGTGCCGCGTTCCCCTATTGTCCGCCGGGGCAAACCGGTCAACCGGTTGGATTCGCCCCGGACGCGGTCACCGTCGCGATCGTCCCGCCGGGCCGGATCGCCAGATATCGGCGCAACGTCGCCTGGAACGCGGCCAGCGCGGAACCACCCAGTCGCGATGTCGTGACGAAGCTGACACGCGCCGGATCGATCGCCACGCCGCCGCGATAGACTTCATAATGGAGATGCGGCCCCGTCGACAATCCGGTCGATCCGACATAGCCGATCAACTGTCCCTGCGCGACATGCGCGCCCGGCTGCGCCACGATGCGCGACATATGACCATAGCCGGTGCCCATGCCACCGCCATGGCGGATCTGCACGAACTTGCCATGCCCACCATGCCATCCGGCAAAGGCGATCACCCCGTCCGCCGCCGCCACGATCGGCGATCCATAGGCCGCGGCGAAATCCATGCCCTTGTGCAGCCGGGAGAAACCCAGCACCGGATGCCGCCGCATCCCGAACCCGGACGAGACATGCCCCACCACCGGCGTCCGCATCACGCCGCGCCGCTCGCCGACGCCGCTCGTCTCATACCATTGCGACCGGCCATCGACCGTCCATTCCAGCAGGCGGACCTGCCGGTGCGCCTGTTCCAGCCCGGCATAGAGCAATTTGCCGGTGCGCGTTTCGCCCGTGGCGGCACGACGGTGTTCTACGATGATGTCGAACCGGTCGTCGGGCCGAATGTCACGCCCCACCGCGATCCGCGAATTGAGCGCCTTCAGATAGGCCGCGACCGCCGCCGCCGGCGCACCCGCCGCCCGCGCCGCCAGATACAGGCCCGAACCGACCCGCCCCTGGATGCGCAGCGGCGTGGCATCCACCGCGATCGGCGTCTGCACCAGCCGCAACCGGCCATCGACGCGCGTCATCGCCAGTTGCAGATCGAACCGCGCGCGGAAGGCCAGATGGTCGATCGGCCGCGGCTGCGCCCGGTCCGCCCGCCGCCCCAGCGTCAGGTCCAGCCGCGTGCCCGGCGCAATCGCGCCCAGCGGCACGACATCGGCCACCATCGCCGCGACCGCCTTCGCCTCGGCCGGGGCCACGCCCGATCGTTCCAGCACCCGCACGAAGCCATCGCCACGCCCCAGCGTCGCCACCAGCGCGATCGAGGGGCGTTCGGGCGTATCGGTCAAGGCCCGCACCGCCGACGTCGCCGCCATCCGCCGACCGGTATCCGCGCCCAGCGCGAGCGGTGCGATCGCCAGCGCGCGCGCCTGCTGCCACTGCGCCTCGGTCAGCGGCGCGGGCGCAGCGGCGGACAGGATCGGGAAGTCCGGCCAGAAGGCCATAGCGGAGGCACAGAGCGCGGTGCAGGTCGCCAGCCCGCGCCACCAGTCGCGACTACCGATCCGCGTCCCCAAATCCACCGCCGGATCCAGTCCGGCGATGCGATCACGCCATGGCCCGGAGAAGACGCCGCCGGCCACGGGGCGCGGCATGGTCAGGCGCAGGCGGGCCGTACCGCCTCCCGCTCCCAACCCCGGCTCGCGCATCCGATACATGTCGTCTTGCTATCCCGGTCTGGTGGGCCGGACGGGCGCGCCATGGCGGGCGATACCATCCGGACGGTTCCGGCCGTCTCTGGACGCACGGGCTTAAAGTCAATTTAACGACGCCGCGCAGCGCATGAGGATGCGACCGGGCGAGCGGTCCGGCGGCATGAACCGTGGAACCGCGAGCGATTTTTCACCAGACCATCGAACCGCTTGCCTTTCCGGGCCACGCCCCCGACATTCCGGTCATGGCTTCGACCGACAGCGCGCTCGTAGCGGTCCTCGGGCCGACCAACACCGGCAAGACGCATCTCGCCATCGAACGGATGTGCGCGCACAGTAGCGGCATGATCGGCTTCCCGCTCCGCCTGTTGGCGCGCGAAGTCTATGACCGGGTGGTGCGGATCAAGGGCGAACGCTCGGTCGCGCTCATCACGGGCGAGGAAAAGATCCTGCCGCCCGATGCGCGCTGGTTCCTGACCACCGCCGAATCGATGCCGCTGGATCGGGACTTCGCCTTTGTCGGGCTGGACGAGGCGCAGCTCGGGGCGGATCCGGGTCGCGGCCATGTCTTCACCGACCGGTTGCTGCGCGCACGCGGGCGCGAGGAAACGATGATTCTCGGCTCCGATGCGCTGCGCCCGATGCTGAAGGCGCTGACACCGGGCATCGACATCATCTCGCGCCCGCGCTTCTCGACGCTCAGCTATGCCGGCACCACCAAATTGTCGCGCCTGCCGCCGCGTTCCGCCATCGTCGCCTTCTCGGCGGAGGAAGTCTATGCGGTGGCGGAGATGCTGCGCCGCTTCCGCGGCGGGGCGGCGGTGGTGATGGGCGCGCTCTCCCCCCGCACGCGCAATGCGCAGGTCGCGATGTTCCAGGCGGGCGAGGTCGATTATCTGGTCGCCACCGACGCGATCGGCATGGGCCTCAACATGGATGTCAGCCATGTCGCCTTCGCCTCGCTCCGCAAATATGACGGCAAGCGCCAGCGTCGGCTGACCATCGCCGAAATGGCGCAGATCGCCGGCCGCGCGGGGCGACACCAGCGCGACGGCACCTTCGGCACATTGAGCTTCGAAGGATCGCGCGGCGCGGCGTTCGAGGAGGAGGAAGTCCATGCGATCGAGGAGCATCGCTTCCCCCCGCTCGAACAGCTTTTCTGGCGCGAGGGACAGCCCGACACCGGCTCGGTCGATACACTGATCGCCGATCTGGAACGCAAGCCCGACAGCCGCGTCCTGCGCGCCGCGCCCGAGGCGATCGATCTGGCGGTGCTGAAGCGGCTGGCGGAGGAGCCGTGGGTGCGGGACCGCGCGCGCGGCGACCGCATGGTCCGGCGGCTCTGGTCCGCCTGCGGCCTGCCCGATTTCCGCAAGACCGGGGTCGATCCACATGGCCGGCTGGTCGGGCGCATCTATCGCCATCTGACCGAAGGGGACGGCTATCTCCCCGCCGGCTGGTTCGCGGAGGAACTGGCGCGGCTCGACAATGTGCAGGGCGATGTCGAAACCGTGGCGGACCGCATCGCCGGTGTCCGCACCTGGGCCTATATCGCGCACCGTCCCGACTGGCTGGCCGATCCCGCCAAATGGGCGGAACGGACGCGCGAACTGGAGGAACGGCTGTCGGACGCGCTGCACCAGCGGCTGACCCAGCGTTTCGTCGATCGCCGGACGGCGGTGCTGATGCGCGATCTGGGCGCGAAGGGCATCGACGCGCTGCCCGTCGCCATCGATGCGGACGGCATCGTCTCGGTCGCCGACGAAGCGATCGGCCGGCTGGAGGGATTCCGCTTCCATGTCGATCCCGACGCCAAGCTGCTCGACAAGAAACGCCTGCTCGCCGCCGCCGAGCGCCGGCTGGGCACCACGCTGGGCGAACGCGCGCGGATGCTCGCCGCCGATCCGGACACGCATTTCACGCTGGCGACTGATCCGGGTCGTCCGGTCGCCATCTTCTGGCGCGGTGATGTCGTCGCGCGCTTCGAACGCGGGCGCACGGTGCTGACGCCGCGCATCATCCTGCACCGCGCGCTCGATCTGCTCCGCACGCCCGACCGGATCCTGGTGGAGGACCGGCTGGTCGCGTGGCTGATGACGACGATCGACCGCGTGCTGCGGCCCTTGTCCGCCATCGCGCAGGCCGCCACCGATCCCGCGCGCGCCTCCCGGCTGCGCGCGCTGCTCGCGCCGTTGGTGGAGGCGGGCGGCACGATCGAACGCTTGCCCATCGCCGGCACGGTCGATGCGCTCGATCGCGAGGACCGGCGCGCGGCGACCCTGCTCGGTCTGCGCATCGGCACGATGGACGTGTTCCACCCCGGCCTGCTGAAACCCGAACCGATGCGCTGGCGGCTGGCGCTGGCCGCGATTCGCGACGGGGCGGACATGCCCGCCTGTCCCCCGGCAGGCGCGGTCGCGCTGCCCACGCCGGAGGACCGCGCGACCGATGCCGCCTTCCACCGCGCGGGTTTCCGTCCGCTGGGCGCACAGATGCTGCGCGTCGACATGGTCGAACGGCTGGCGCGGCTGGCGCATGATGCCCGGCCGGAGGGCAAGGGCGGCCGCGCACCCTTCGCGCCCGATCCGGCGCTGCCCGTGTCGCTCGGCCTCACGCCCGAAAGTTTCGCGCGGCTGATGCAGATTTTGGGGTTCCGCCCCGCGCCGGATGGCTGGGTGTGGCGTGGCCGCCGCCCCGCGCCCGCCCCGGTCGCGCCGCCGCCGCCGCGCCCCGGCAATGCCTTTGGCGCGCTCGCCGCGCTGAGGGCCGGCCATGGCTGAAACGGGTCTCCGCCTCGATAAATATCTCTGGTATATTCGAATCGCCAAGACGCGCGGTCTCGCCGCCGATCTGGCCGCAGAGGGACATTTGCGGATCGATGGCCGCCCCGTCTCCCGCGCCCATGCGCCCGTCCGCATCGGCAATGTGCTCAGTTTTCCGCTCCATGGCCGCGTCCGCATCCTGCGCGTGCTGGCGCTGCCCGGCCGTCGCGGCCCTGCGGACGAGGCGCAGGGCTGCTATGACGATCTGTCGCCGCCGCCCGTCACCGCCGCCGGCAATCCGGTGCCCGACATTCCGTCGGCATATCAGGACTTGGCCCCGACAAAGCCGGGCGTTGGTTGACGCCAGCGCGCCCGCACCATAGCAGGGCGCCGTCTTCCAACCGGGAATCGCATATGACCTACGTCGTCACCGACGCCTGCATCCGTTGCAAATATATGGACTGCGTGGAAGTGTGTCCCGTCGACTGCTTCTACGAAGGCGAGAATATGCTCGTCATCAACCCGTCGGAATGCATCGATTGCGGCGTCTGCGAACCGGAATGCCCGGCGGAGGCGATCCTGCCCGATACCGAGAACGGGCTGGAAAAATGGCTTGAACTCAACACCACGATGTCGGCCAACTGGCCCAATCTGACCCGCAAGAAGGATGCGCCCGCCGACGCCGATGCGTGGAAGGACGTGCCCGACAAATATGAGAATCACTTCTCGGCGGAACCGGGCGAAGGCGACTGACGCCGCCATGCTGCACCGCATCCGCAGCAACACTGGCTTTTCCGCGTAAAATCGGTTATATCCTTGGTCAACCGGCGGATGTTCCTCGTCCGCCGATCGAGGAAACCCTTAGACGCCCCGTCATCGCCGCGCCGTCACGTCCCTTCCCGGACGGATCATGGCCGCGACGATGGGGTCGTCGATATGGAAAGGCTTCTACATGGCTGCAAAGGCGCTGAGCTTCGACGTCGGCGATTACGTCGTTTACCCCAAGCACGGGGTGGGCCGCGTGATCGAACTGCAAAGTCAGGAGATCGCCGGCACCAAGCTCGAACTCTATGTCCTGCGGTTCGAAAAGGAGCGGATGACGCTCCGCGTGCCGACCAACAAGGCGGAAAGCGTCGGGATGCGCAAGCTGTCGTCCAACGTGACGATGGACGAAGCGCTCGCCACGCTGAAGGGCAAGCCCAAGGTCAAGCGCACCATGTGGTCGCGCCGCGCGCAGGAATATGAAGCCAAGATCAATTCGGGCGACCTCGTGTCAATCGCCGAAGTGGTCCGCGATCTGTTCCGTGCCGACGACCAGCCCGAGCAGAGCTATTCCGAACGCCAGATCTTCGAAGCCGCCACCAGCCGCCTCGCGCGCGAACTGGCGGCGATGGAACAGGTCGATGAACCCAAGGCGTCCGAGAAAATCCTCGACATCCTCCGCGCCGCGGCAGCCATCCACAACAAATAACCGGTCGTCCCTTCCGGGATCCCCGCACCTCCAGACCGAAAAGGCGGCTCCGGCAACGGGCCGCCTTTTCGCTTTCCCGCGCCACGCATCAGGTGTATTGCAACGCTATAACACCAAGCGGAGCTTTACCTCATGCGTCGCCTTTTCCCCTGCATCGTCGCCCTCATGGTCTCCGCGCCCGCCTGCGCCGCCGACGCCCCGGTCACCACCCGCCGGTTCGACGTGACCGGGTTCCGCCAGATCGACCTGCGCGGGTCGGACAATGTCGTCGTCCGCGTCGGCCCCGCATTCTCCGTCATCGCCACCGGCCCGTCGGATCGTCTGGAAACGCTGACGGCCACGTTGCGTGGCGACACGCTGCGCATCGGGCATGAAAAGGCCAATGGCTGGGGCCTGCGCGGCGGAAAGGTCGCGACGGTCACCGTGACGCTGCCCGCACTCGCCGGTGCCTCGGTCTCCGGATCGGGCGACATGCGGATCGCACCGTTCCGCACCCCGCGCTTCGCCGGTGCCGTCGCCGGTTCGGGCAATCTTGCGCTGGACCGTCTCGAAACCGAACAGGCCGACCTGTCCATCGCCGGCTCGGGCAATCTCCGCGTCGCGGGCCATGCCACGCGCGCCAGCCTGTCCGTCGCCGGTTCGGGGGATCTGGATGCCGGCACGTTCGATACGACCGCGCTCAGCGCGTCCGTAGCGGGGTCGGGCGACCTCATCTCGCGCGCCACCGGCACCGCCAGCGCGTCGGTCGTCGGATCGGGGGACATCACCGTCCGCGGCCCGGCCCGCTGCACCGTCAGCAAGGCCGGATCGGGTGCCGTCCGTTGCAACGCCGCCTGATCCTCCTCACCGCAGCGGCGGCGGCGCTCTCCGCCACCGCCGCGCCTGCCGCCACGCGCAATTTCTCCGTCACCAGCTTCGATCGCATCCGCGTCGAAGGTCCGTTCGACGTGACGCTGCGCACCGGCACCGGATCCTCGGCGCGGGCGGACGGCCCCGATGCCCGGATGCTCGACCGCGTGCGGATCGAACTGACCGGGCGGACCCTGATCATCCGCCGCGATCAGAATGGCGCGCCCGGCGGATCGCTTCAGGGCGTCCGCATCACGCTCACCGCCCCCGCCATCGTCGGCGCGACATTGCTCGGCACCGGCACGCTCGCATTGGACAAGGCCAGCGGCGCGCGGTTCGATGCCATCCTGTCGGGCGCGGGCACGCTGTCGGTCGATCGGGTCGATACCGATCTGCTGACCCTCGTCATCGCCGGCACCGGCACCACCCGCCTCGCCGGCCGCACGCGGACATTGCGCGCCAATGTGCAGGGCGCGGGCACCATCACCGCCCCGTCGCTCACCGCGCAGGACACCACGCTCGCCAGCGCCGGCACCGCCAATATCACCCTCGCCACCACCCGCGCCGCCCGCATCGACGCCAGCGGCAGCGGCACCATCACCATTTCGGGCACCCCCGCCTGCACGGTACGCAGCGCCGGCACGGTGGAGATAAGCTGCGGGCGCTGACTTCGGAGTATCACGCCCTCACGCCCCATGGCCGCCGACACTGCTTGGCGACCGAGTAGCCCTGCAAAGGCCTATCCTAAGCACGACACACGGCCTTCGATAACGATCTGTGACTGCGCTCAGCCGCGACGCGGGTGAACGGTTGGGAGTATAGGGCGGACGCGCAATCATCAGACTTCGGATCGACAAGTCATTCTATTGCGATACCGCGAAGCATGTTTGACGTCGTGTCATCATGAAAAGCACTGATGCCAAGCCCTACCGGCCCTTCTGCGAACCCCTAACCCAACGCCGCCTGCTTCTCGTCCGCCAGCCGGTCCAGCTCCGCGCGGCTCTTCTTTTCCGATGCGGATTTCAACTGGCCGCACGCCGCCATGATGTCGCGGCCGCGCGGGGTGCGGACCGGGGCGCTGATCCCGGCTTCGAACACGATGTTCGAGAAACGCTTGATCCGTTCCGGGTCCGAACATTCGTAATTCGCACCGGGCCAGGGGTTGAACGGGATCAGGTTCACCTTGGCCGGCAGATCATATTTCTTCAGCAGCCGGACCAGTTCATGCGCGTCCGCATCGCTGTCATTCTTGTCCTTCAGCATCACATATTCGAAGGTGATGCGGCGGGCATTGTTCGCACCCGGATAGTCCGCGCACGCCTGCAACAGTTCCTCAATGCCATATTTGCGGTTCAGCGGCACGATCTCGTCGCGTACTTCCTTGGTCACCGCATGGAGCGACACCGCGAGATTGACGCCGATCTCCGCCCCCGCGCGTGCCATCATCGGCACGACGCCGCTGGTGCTGAGCGTGATCCGGCGGCGCGACAGGCCAAGCCCCGCGCCGTCCATCACCAGCTTCAGCGCATCGCGGACATGATCGAAATTATAGAGCGGCTCGCCCATTCCCATCATCACGATGTTGGTCAGCATCCGCCCATCGGGCTGGCTCGGCCATTCGCCCAGCGCGTCGCGCGCGAGCATGACCTGGCCCACGATTTCGCCCGGCGTCAGGTTGCGCACCAGCCGCATCGTGCCGGTGAAGCAGAAACGGCAATTCAGCGTGCATCCGACCTGGCTCGACACGCAGAGCGTGCCCCGATCCGCATCGGGGATGAATACCATCTCATAATCCTGCGCGTCATCGGTGCGGAGCAGCCATTTGCGCGTGCCGTCGCTCGACACCTGCGCCTCAACCACTTCGGGACGGCTGATGACGAAGCGCATCGCCAGCCAGCCCTGCATCGTCTTCGCGATGTCGGTCATCAGCGTGAAATCCATCACGCCGCGATTATAGATCCAGTGCCACAATTGCTTGGCACGCAGCTTGGCCTGCTTCGGCTCGAGCTGCGCCGTTTCCAGCGCGGCCCGCAAATCCGCCTGGGACAGGCCGAGCAGATCGATTCGCCCGTCGGCACGGGGGGTGAAGGCACGCGGCACGGGCACCGGATCGATATGACCGGGGATGGGCATCTGGATGTTCATGATGCGCGCCTCATAGCCGAAAATGCGGGTTCACGCCAGATTGTCCGGATGGCCGTGATGCCGCCCTCACAAGGGCTTGGCGGCCTCCGCAAGCAGGATCGGCACGCCGTCCCGGACCGGATAACCGACCCCGGCCGCTTCCGACACGAGCAGGCTGCGTTCCGCGTCCCAATGCAGCGGGGTGCGCGTCATCGGGCAGACCAGCCGTGCGAACGGATCAGGATCGGGCATCACGTCGCTCATTGCATCGTCGCATCGTCGTCATCGCCGTCGCGCAGGCGGAAGAAGAGCAGGAATTGCACGATCAGGTCCGCACGGTCGACGATATTGCGGGCTTCCAGCAAGGCCTGTTTCGCGGCGGTATCGAACGGCGCGATCTGCGCGATGCCGTTGACCAGCGCCTCGTCGTCGAGCCGCGCCACCGCGTCCCAGTCGAGCTGATAGCCGCGTGAATCGGCGAAGCGTCGCGATTCACGTTCCAGATCGGCGCGCAACACGCTGGCCAGCGGATCGGGATCGGCCAGATCGTCATAATCGTCGAAACTGGCCTGCACCTGCCGGAATGGCGTGGTGACATCCAGCTCGTTCAGGATGCGAAAGCGCGTCAGGCCTTCCAGCACGATGTTGAAGCGGCCATCGTCCAGCGCCTCGAACTGCGCGATCCGGCCGACACAGCCGACATCGTACAGCGCCGGCCGGCGATCATCCGATTCGCGTGGCTGGATCATGCCGATCCGCCGATCCCGCGCCAGCGCATCGGTAATGAGCGCGCGGTAGCGCGGTTCGAACAGATGCAGCGGCAACTGCGTCCGCGGGAACAGCAGCGCCCCCGCCAGCGGAAAGATCGACAACCGGTGCCGCACGCCCGACGTCATGTGAACAGCACCGCGGACAGCCGCCGGCGTTGCGCCCCCACCCACGGATCCATCAGCCCGACCGCCTCGAACAGGGTCAGCAGCCGCGTGCGGGCCGCGCCGTCATTCCATGTGCGGTCGCGGGCGATCGATTCGAGCAACACGTCCGCCGCGCGCTCGCGGTCCTGCGCCATCAGCGCGCCGGCCAGTTCGTACCGCGCTTCATGATCGTCCGGGTCGGCCGCGATCCGTGCCTCCAGCGGCGCGAGATCGTCGACCGGGGCGGCCGCCTGCGCCAACGTGACCGCGGCGCGTGCCTGCGCCAGCGCGGGATCCTTCGCCTTTTCCGCCGGGACCGAATCGAGCAGCGCCGCCGCTTCCTCCACCGCGCCGCCCAACAGCAACGCCCGCGCCTCGCCCGCCAGCACGACCAGATTGTCGGGTGCCATCTCGCCGATCTGGCGAAAGATGGAGAGCGCGCGTTCCGCGTCGCCGCTTTCCAGCACCTCTTCGGCCATCGCGATCAGCGGTGCGATCTGCGCTTCCGCCTGCCCCGCCGCGCCCTGGATCGGCAGTTGCTTCAGGATCTGGTCGAGCGTCTGCGTCAGCTGCGCCTCGGTCCGAGCGGTGGTCAGGTCGGCGACCAACTGCCCCTGGAAGATCGCATAGACGGTGGGGAGCGCCTGGATCCGGAACTGTGCGGCGACGGCCTTCTGCGCGTCGACATCCACCTTCACCAGCATCACGCCGCGTGCGGCATAGGCCGTGGCGACCTTGTCCAGCATGGGCGCCAGCGCCTTGGACGGCGCGCTGCGTTCCGCCCAGAAATTGACGATCACCAGCGCGTCCATCGACGGCTCGACCACGTCGCGGCGAAAGGCCTCGATCGCCGTCCGTTCGGCTGCCGTCATTCCAAGCGTCGCCACCGTCACCATCTCCCGTTTCGTGCGATCCCTTATGTGGCGCGGCGCGGCCCGATGCCAAGTCCCGACACTTTTTCGCATCGAAATGAAAGATAGGGGTTGCCGGATCGAGAAGTCGCGGATATTAGCCGCCGCCTGCCGCCGAGTGGTTCTTCGGAACTCTCAGCGAACAGCGCCGAGCGGGCGTAGCTCAGGGGTAGAGCACAACCTTGCCAAGGTTGGGGTCGAGGGTTCGAATCCCTTCGCCCGCTCCAGTTTTTCACGAGTGATATCGTGCAGTGTGACGGTCCTTCGGGGCCGTTTTCTGTTTCTGCGGCTTTTCCCTGAACCGGGAAGGCACGGGGAAGCGGCACATCTTCCCTAGCGCTATCATCGTTGGCGTTATCAGGCTGCAGTGCCGCATTCTGTCCTTTGCAATCGACATCATGAATCGGCCGGTCGGCGCGACGCCTTCGTGATCGGCATGCCCGCTTTTTCGCGGGTGCTTCCCCTGTGTGAACCGGCATGATCCGGCTGCACGCCGTCAGGCGATTGCCGAATTCCGCAGGGTAACGCCTGCGGTTCGCGCTGAATTGCATTCGTCACCGGCCCTGTTTGTGGAGACCGTGTTCCGCGCTGTATCGAACGTCGGCGAGCGAGGGCCTTGCGGGCGTCCGGCTGTTCCACCCCGGTTCCCCTTTTGAACAACAACCGAAGCGATCGATCTTCGCCACGATCCCGGCCCGTCGCGGATCGCTATTCCGGCGTCAGCGCACGCGCGCCTGCCGCCATTCGTCCGCGAGCGTGGCGACGAGATCGGCGGCGGTCAGGGCGCGGGCGAGGGGGGCGCCCTGACCGGCCCACCATGCGCCATAGCCGGCATCGCCTTGCGCCCGCGCCGCGGCGGCCAGCGCCTTTCCGGCGTCGTAAGCGATCGGATAGTCCGGGCGATCGACGGCGGCGAGCGTTTCGCCCAGCGCGGTGAAGGCGTTGTCGAGGCAGCGTGCGGGGCGGCCGGAAATGGCGTCGGTCAGCCGGGTGCGAGCTGTATCTGCCGACATCAGGGCGGCGCGATGTCCGGCATCGGCGGCGGATTCTGGGCAGGCGATGAAGGCGGTGCCGAGTTGCGCCGCCGTCGCGCCGAGCGCCAGCGCGGCGGCGATGCCCGCGCCGTCCATGATGCCGCCCGCTGCGATCACGGGCCGGTCGATCCGTGTCGCGAGCAGGCGGACCAGCGGCAGCGTGCCCAGCCGGTCGTCGGGGGCGGACGGATCGAACATGCCGCGATGCCCGCCGGCCTCGATCCCCTGCGCGACGATGGCGTCGATGCCGGCGGCGACGCAGGCGCGGGCTTCGGCGAGACTGGTTGCGGTCGCGATCAGCAGCGCACCGGTCGCTTTCAGCGCGGCGATCCGCGCCGCATTGGGCAGACCGAAGTGGAAGCTGATGACCGCCGGTCGTTCGTCCAGCAGCATCTCGAGCATGGCATCGTCCGCGACGAAGCTGGTGTAGATTTCGCGCAGCATTATGGGCGGTTCGGCGTCGAAGCGCGCGAAGGTCGGGCGCAGCGCGTCGATCCATGCCGTCGCACGCGCCGGGTCGGGCGTCGCGGGGGCATGGCAGAAGAGGTTGACGTTGAACGGGCGCGCGGTGCGGGCGCGTGTTTCGGCGATCATCCAGGCCGCACCGGCAGCATCGGTCGCGCCGACCGCGATCGAACCGAGCGCCCCGGCTTCGCAGACCGAAGCTGCCAGCGCGGGGGTCGAGGTGCCGGCCATCGGGGCCTGGATGATCGGCAGGTCGATGCCGATGCGGTGCAGGAAGCCGGTCATGGCAAGGTGATCTCCGGAGTGAGTGCCGCGCGGATCGCCGCACCGTCGCGGCCGGGCGGTGCGCCGAACAGGCGGTGATAGTCGCGGCTGAACTGCGACGGGCTTTCATAGCCGATCGCATAGCCGACGCCCGCGACATCCTCCGCGCCGATCAGCAGGCGGCGCGCTTCCTGAAGGCGGATCTGCTTCTGGAATTGCACGGGCGTCAACGTGGTCGCCGCCTTGAAATGGCGGTGGAAGCTGGGGACGCTCATATGTGCGAGCGCTGCGAGATCGGCGACGCGGAGCGGCGCGGCATAATGATCGCGGACATAAGCGGTCGCGCGGCGGATGCGCGCGGCATGGCCGTCCGCCAGTCCGACCTGCCGCAGCGTCGCGCCCAGCGGGCCGTTGAGCAGCCGCCAGACGATTTCCTGCCGGATCAGCGGGGCAAGCACGGCGAGGTCACCGGGCGCGTCGAGCAGCGCGAGCAGGCGGGCGAGCGGATCGCACAGGAGCGGATCGAGCGCAGTGACCCGCAGCGGCGCGAAGGCGGGTGCGTCCGCCAGCCGCTCGCGCTCGGCGCTCAGCAGGTCGGCGACCATCGCAGGATCGATTGCGAGGCTGAGCGCAAGATAGGGTAAGTCCGTGCTTGCCTGTATGATCCGCGCGGTGACGGGCAGGTCGATCGCGGCGAGCAGGCCCTGACCCGCGGCGTAGCGGAACGGCGTGTCGCCCAGCATCGTCATCTTCGCGCCCTGTACGACGACGCAGAAGGAGGGGCGATAGACCGCGCGGATGGTGCCGCTGGGCGCATCGGCGCGGGACAGCAGCAGGCCGTTCAGTGGCGTTTCGCGCCCATGCGCCTGCCACTGGCGATCGACGAGGGCGGCAAGGTCGGACAGCGTCGCGGTCATGACCGGACCATAGCGCAGGCGTGGTGTCCGCGCATCGCTGGAGTGCCCTTCTGATAGGATCGGGCAAGAGGTTGAGAGGATCGGCGACGCGGGTTCGTCAGCGGTGCGGCTAGGGTCGCCGCATAGGATCCCATCACAGGAGAATGACCCATGCGGATGCGTCCACTCGGGGCCAGCGGCCTCTTCGTCTCGGAACTCTGCCTCGGCACCATGACGTTCGGCGGGGGCGATGACGGTTTCTGGGGACAGATCGGGCGGCTGGACCAGGATGCGGCCGATCTGTTGGTGAAGACCGCGCTGGATGCCGGCATCAACTTCATTGATACCGCCAACGTCTATGCCGGCGGGGCAAGCGAGCGCATTCTTGGCGCATCGCTGAAGAATCTCGGGATTGCGCGCTACGATGTCGTGGTCGCGACCAAGGTGATGGGGCCGATGGGTGCCGGCCCTAATGCGCGTGGATCCTCGCGCGGGCATATTCTCAGCCAGTGCAAGGCGAGCCTCCAGCGGCTCGGGCTCGACCATATCGACCTCTACCAGATTCACGGCTTCGACCCCGCGACGCCGATCGAGGAGACGCTGGAGGCGCTCGATATGCTCGTCCGCCACGGCCATGTCCGCTATATCGGGCTGTCCAACTGGGCGGCGTGGCAGGTGGTGAAGGCGGTCGGCCTCACACAGGCGCGGCGGCTTGCGCCGATCCTGTCGTTGCAGGCCTATTATACGCTGGTCGGGCGCGATCTGGAACGCGAGATCGTGCCGATGCTCCAGTCCGAGAAAATCGGGCTGATGGTGTGGAGTCCGCTCGCCGGCGGTTATCTGTCGGGCAAATATGACGGTGACGGCGCGGCGGAGAATGGACGACGCGCGACCTTCGACTTTCCGCCGGTGGACCGCGACCGTGGATCGGCGGCGCTCACCGGGATGCGGCGCATCGCGGACGGCAAGGGCTGCACCGTGGCGCAGGTGGCGCTTGCCTGGCTGCTGCATCAGCCGGTGGTGACCAGCGTCATCGTCGGCGCGAAGCGGATCGACCAGCTTGCCGACAATATCGCGGCGGCCGACGTCCGGCTCGATGCGGACGATCTGGCGGCGCTCGACGCGGTGACGAAGCTGCCGGCGGAATATCCCGGCTGGATGCTCGAACGGCAGGGGGGCTATCGCGCATAACGCTCGCGCGGGCATTGGCCGGAGACGGAATGCCCTGCGGCGGAGATTGGTCGCTTCGGAGGGTCCCGAAAAGGAAAAGGCGGCACCCTTGCCGGATGCCGCCTTCCCTGTGTGCTTATTCGGATACCGTCGCCTTGACGATCTTGCCCGGCGTGCGGGGCGGTTCGCCCTTGGGCAGCGCGTCGACATGTTCCATGCCGGACGTGACATTGCCCCATGCGGTATACTGGTTGTCGAGGAAGCGGGCGTCGTCGAAGCAGATGAAGAACTGGCTGTTGGCCGAGTTCGGGTTCTGCGAACGCGCCATCGAGCAGGTGCCGCGCACATGCGGTTCCTTGTTGAATTCCGCCTTCAGGTCGGGCTTCTTCGATCCGCCCATGCCGGTGCCGGTGGGGTCGCCGCCCTGCGCCATGAAGCCGGGAATGACGCGGTGGAACACGACGCCGTCGTAAAAGCCTTCGCGCGCCAGCTCGGTGATCCGCTCGACATGGCCGGGGGCGAGATCGTCGCGCAGCGCGATCACGACGTCGCCGCCGCTGTCGAGCGTCAGGGTCAGGGTTTTCTGGTCGGCCATCGGGTCGTTCCTTTCGGTTGCAATCTCGGGGTGCGCGTTACGCGGCGCGGGCGACGCCTGCCAGCCCTTATCCGTGCGCGGCGGCGGCGCCTGCCATGCCCGCATCATCAGACGGACGAGGCGCGAAATGGATGCAGGCGGCGGGCATGACCGCCCATTTAGGAAGCCCGGCGGCAGAAAGAAGCCTGCGCCCCAGGGTTAACAGCGGCATCACTTGCCCCTAAGGACCGGCCATGCGGCGTCGTGCCGGGCGGGCGCGGACAGGCGGAGACCGAGATGGCCGAACAGCAGATACTCGATCCGGTCACGGCCCCCGAACCGGCGCATGACGAGGATAACCGGCTGAATTCCGCCTTCGTCAGCGCAGTGGTCGATGCGGTGGATGCGGGCGATCTGGAGGAAGCGCGCAGCCTGGTGTCGCCGCTGCACCCGGCCGACATCGCCGATCTGTTCGAACTCGCGCCCAGCGACCGGCGCAAGGCGATCGCGTCCGCGCTGCACGGCATGATCGACGGCGAAGTGCTCGCCGAGATGAACGACTGGGTGCGCGACGAGCTGATGGAGGCGCTCGGGCCACAGGAGGTCGCCGATATCGCGACCCAACTCGATACGGACGACGCGGTCGCGATCATCGAGGATATGGATGCGGACGACCAGCGCGAGGTGTTGCGTGCGCTGGCCCCGGACGACCGCGCCGCGATCGAGGAAGCGCTCGGCTATCCGGAGGAATCGGCCGGCCGCCTGATGCAGCGCGACCTGATTGCGGTGCCTGAACATCTGAGCGTCGGCGACGTGATGGACTATCTGCGCCGCAACGAGGATCTGACCACCGATTTCTGGGAAATCTATGTCGTCGATCCCAGCCACCGGCCGATCGGCACCTGCAAGCTGAGCTGGCTGCTGCGCACGCCGCGATCGGTGGGCATCGGCGACGTGATGGCGCGCGAACAGACATTGATCCCGGTCGACATGGATCAGGAAGAGGTCGCGCTGCGCTTCCAGAAATATGCGCTCATCTCCGCTGCGGTGGTGGATGCGGCGGGGCGGCTGGTCGGCATGATTACGGTCGATGACATCGTCCACATCATTCAGGAAGAAGCTGGCGAGGACGTGCTGCGGCTGTCCGGCGCGGGCGAGGGCGACATCAACGAGCCGATCCGCTACACCGTGCGGACGCGGCTGACCTGGCTGCTCATCAACCTCCCGACGGCGATGCTGGCGGCGACGGTGGTCGGCCTGTTCGACGACCGGATCGCGCGTTATGCCGTGCTGGCGCAGTTGATGGGCATCGTCAGCGGAATGGGCGGCAATGCCGGGACGCAGACGCTGGCCGTCGTGGTGCGCGCGCTGGCCACGAACCAGCTGACCAGTTCCAATTCGATGCGCATGATCGTGCGCGAACTGCGCATCGCGGCGAGCAACGGCGCGGCGCTTGGGCTGGTGGTGGGGGCCGGCTGCTATTTCTGGTCGGGCGTGCCGGCGCTGGCGCTGGTGTTCGCGCTGGCCTTGCTCATCAATAATCTGGTGGCGGGGCTGGCGGGGGTGCTGGTGCCGATCACGCTGGACCGGTTCAATATCGATCCTGCGGTGTCATCGTCCGTATTCGTGACGACCTGTACGGATTGCATGGGATTCCTGTCCTTTCTCGGGTTGGCCGCGCTGTGGGGACTGGGCGGCTGATCCCGACGGGTTGAAGCGGAGCAAGCGGACCGCCACATCCGCGTCATGCATCCCCTGAACATCACCAAGGTCGCGGTCGGATGCGAGGATGTCGCCGCGCTGGCGATCCGGACCGAGGGGCGGACGGTGGATGGCGAGGCCCCGGTCCAGACGCGCTATCGCCCGACGCGGCATGGCGAGCTGATCGGCGGATCGCTGTTCTGGATCATCAAGCACCGGCTGACGGTGCGGCAACGCATATTGGGGTTTGACGAGACGGCGGAGGGACGGTGCCTGATCCGGCTGGACCCCGAACTGGTGCCGGTACGCGCACAGCCGAAGCGCGCGCATCAGGGCTGGCGTTACCTGACCGCCGCGGATGCGCCGGCGGACCTGAACGGCGAGGCGGACGATCTGGCGACGATGCCGCCCGGGCTGGTGCGGGCGCTGGCGGAGTTGGCGTTGCTGTAGGGAGGAACCGAGTATGAGTCTGGATATTAGAGTCGAAATCGACCATTTTGAATCGAGCAGGATTCCGCTCTGGTTGATTTTCTGATTCAAGGAGATTGCTGGGATGGAGGCCGGCATGGCTGGTCAAAGCATATTCGACGGATCTTCGGGACCGCGTCGTGGCTGCGATGGCGGCGGGGCGCAGTTGCCACGATGTCGTTGCGGTGTTCGACGCGGCACCGAGCACGGCAGGCAACCGGTATCGACGTCACCAGCTGACGCAGAGCCATGCTCGGCGTCCGATGGGTGGCGACCGGCGCTCGAAGCTGACGGATCAGGCGGACTGGATCGCCGAGCGTCTGGCGCAGGCTTCCGAACTGACGCTGGGCGAGGTGCGGGACGAATTGGCGGGGCGCGGTGTGGCGGTCAGTTACGCGAGCGTCCGGCGGCTGGGGCTGCGGCACAAAAAAAGGACGATTTTCGCCACTGAGCAGGATCGGCCGGACGTTGCCATCGCCCGCGATATCTGGCGTGCGGCACAGGCCGGGTTTGACTTTTCCCGGCTCGTATTCGTCGATGAAACCGGCACGACGACCAGCATGACCCGGCTGCGCGGCTGGGGACCGAAGGGCAGACCGCTGCTCCGCAAGGCGCCGCACGGTCACTGGATGAGCTCCACCTTCGTCGCCGGCTTGGCCCATGACGGCCTGTTCGCCCCAATGCTGATCGATACACCGATGACCGGCCTAATCTTCCGGCAATGGCTTGCCGATCATCTCATTCCGGAGATGGCGCCCGGCAGCGTCGTGGTCTGCGACAACCTGCCAGCCCACAAGGTCGCAGGCGTCCGCCAATGCCTCGAAAGCGCCGGCATGGGCCTGCTCTACCTCCCGCCATACTCGCCAGACCTGAACCCGATCGAGCAGGTGTTCGCCAAGGTGAAAGCTTTGCCGCGTCGCGCTGGCCCACGCTCCTTCGACGCCATCTGCGATGCGCTCAAATCCATCCTCGGCAAATTCAAACCCGATGAATGCAGCAACTACATCCGACACTCCGGATATGTGCAGTCTTGATCGCAAATGACTCTAGCCAATCCCCAGTAGGTCCTGAGCGTAGTCGAAGGGCCGTATCGCACCGGATATGGGCGATGCTTCGATCAGCCTCCTCGACACGCACCTATTGGGCTACTCAGCATGAACGGTTATGATACAAAACACTCCGTTCGGTTCGAGCCTGTCGAGAACCCTTGAGCGAGAGTTCTCGACAGGCTCGAACCGAACGGAGGTGTAGCCCCCCAAAGCCCTCAGATCCGCTCCGCCTGCGCCACCGCATCCGCGGCGCGGAGCGCGGCGAGGATGCGCATGATGTGCGGCAGGTCGCGAATCTCGATCGCCACATGGAAGGTGTGGAAGCTGGCATCGCGGTGGAAGAGCGCGAGGTTGATGATGTTCGCGCCCTGCGCACCCAGGATGCTCGACATCGCGCCCAGCGAGCCGGGTTCGTTCTTCACGATCACCGACAGGCGCGCAGTGCCGCCGTCCGATCCGTCGCCCCAGGCGAGATCGACCCAGTCCGGATCGGCGACGCCCGCCAGTTCGGTACAGTGGATCGCATGGATCTCCACCTTCGCATCGGGGCGGCGCAGGCCGACGATGCGTTCACCGGGCACGGGGTGGCAGCAAGGTGCCAGCATGACCGCGACGCCGGGCGTCAGCCCCTCGATCGAGATCGCCTCGCATTGCGGGCGCACCGCCGCGACATCGCCGCCGCCGGCCCCGGGCATCAGCGCTTCCATCACCTGCGCATCGGTCAGATGCTTGCGCGCGATCGCATCCATCAACGCATCGCCATCGGCCAGCCCCAGGCGCTTGACCGCATTGTTCAACGCCTCGCTGCTCAGTTGCGCGGGCAGGCGCTTGACGATCTCGTCATAGAATTTGCGGCCGAGCGCGACCGTTTCGCCGCGTTCCTTGTGGCGGACGAACCGGCGGATCGCGGCGCGCGCCTTGCCGGTGGTGACGAAGTTCATCCAGCCCGGTTCGGGTTCCTGCGCCTGCGACCGCAGGATCTGCACCTGATCGCCATTTTCGATCTGCGTGCGCAGCGGCACCACGCGGCCATTCACCTTGGCCCCCACCGTCTGGTCGCCGAGATCGGTGTGCAGCGCATAGGCGAAATCGACCGGCGTCGCGCCCTTGGGCAACTGGATCAGTTCGCCCTTCGGCGTGAAGGCGAAGATGCGATCCTGATACATCGCCATGCGCGTATGTTCGAGCACCTCCTCCGCGCTGTCGGCATGATCGAGAATCTCGACCAGATCGCGGATCCAGCTGATCTGCGCGTCGGCGCTGTTCTTCTGCTTGTACGCCCAATGGCTGGCGAGGCCGATCTCCGCCTGTGCATGCATGTCGTCCGAGCGGATCTGGATCTCGATCCGCGCCTTTTCCGAATGGATGACGGAGGTGTGGAGCGAGCGATAACCGTTGCGCTTCGGGGTGGAGATATAATCCTTGAACCGGCCCGGCACCATCGGCCAGCGCTGGTGGATCAGCCCCAGCGTCCGGTAACATTGTTCGACATCCTTCACGACGATGCGGAAGGCCATGATATCGGACAATTGTTCGAAGCTGATGTGGCGTTCCGCCATCTTGCGCCAGATCGAATAAGGATGTTTCTCGCGGCCGGTGACCTCCGCCTGAATCCCCTGCCGCCCCAGCAGCGTGACGATCCCCGACGAAATGCGCGCGATCCGGTCGCCGCCGCCCGATTGCAATTGCGCCAGCCGTTTGGTGATCGATTCATAGGCGTCGGGTTCGAGTTCGCGGAAGGCGAGCGTCTGCATCTCCTTCATGAATTCATACATGCCGATCCGCTCGGCGAGCGGCGCGTAGATCTCCATCGTCTCGCGCGCGATCCGGCGGCGTTTCTCCGGCTTCGGGATGAAATGCAGCGTCCGCATATTGTGGAGCCGGTCGGCCAGCTTGACCAGCAGCACGCGGATATCGTCCGACATGGCGAGCAGGAATTTGCGCAGATTCTCCGCCGCGCGCTCATTCTCGGTCTGCGCCTCGATCTTGGACAGCTTGGTCACGCCGTCCACCAGCCGCGCGACCGAGGGGCCGAACGCCTTTTCGATCTGGTCGTAGGTGGCGACCGTATCCTCGATCGTATCGTGCAGGATCGCGGTGGCGATCGTCTCGTCATCCAGCCGCAGGTCGGTCAGGATGCCGGCCACCTCGATCGGGTGGCTGAAATAGGGATCGCCATTGGCGCGCTTTTGCGATCCATGCGCCTGCATGGAAAACACATAAGCGCGGTTGAGCATCGCCTCGTCGGCGTCCGGATCGTAGTCGAGGACACGATCGACCAGTTCATATTGTCTCAGCACCGTCACATCATGTGGCGCTGTTGCCCATGGATGCAACGGGAAAGCGCGGGGTGACGCGCTTTTCACGCACAGAGCCGGCATCCCGCCGCTCTTTCCCGGACCGTTCGTGCTGAGTAGCGCCCGAGTAGCCCGCAGGGGCGTATCGAGGACGCGGATCGAAGCACGGTGACCGTCCTTCGATACGGGTCTTCAACAGGCTCAGTCCCTACTCAGGATGAACGGATCCGGGCGGGAACGTCGTGGAGGGGTGTGCGTGGCACATGGTCCGCCCCAACGCCCCCCTTCAGTCTCGCTTATTCGTAATCGCCACCGGCATTCTGGTTGCGCGGCGGGGCGGCGGCGGTCAGGCGAAGCGCCTCGGCCGACTGCGACAGCGAACCCAGTTCGTCGACCGCATCGTCATCGTCCATCTGCACGCGCTGCAGGCTCTGGATCATGCCTTCCTGCAATTCGGCGGGGAAGACGGTTTCCTCGGCGATTTCGCGCAGGGCGACGACCGGATTCTTGTCGCGATCGCGATCGACGGTCAGTTCGGCCCCGCCCGAAATCTGGCGGGCGCGTTGCGCCGCAGCCAGGACGAGATCGAAGCGATTGGGGATCTTGTCGACACAATCCTCGACAGTGACGCGCGCCATGGTGTCGCTCCGCTTTAAATTTGAGCTGGTTGGAAGCGCTGGCCGATAGCAGCCCCGGCCGGGAAAAGCAAGGAAAGCGGTTGCGCAACCGCGTCCCGCCCACGACGTTTCGCTTTCGTGACGATCACAGCCGGAGGATATCGCACATCATGCCCGATCGCCCGCCCTTCACGATCGATGGCGACCGGCTGATCCTGTACCCGGATGGCCCGGCCCGGCTGGACGCGTTGCTGGCGTTGATCGACGGGGCCGAACACAGCCTCCGCCTGCTTTATTATATCTATGCCGATGACGATGCCGGGCGGGCGGTGCGCGCTGCGTTGCTGCGCGCCACGCAGCGCGGCGTGGCGGTGGCGATGATCGTCGACGGGTTCGGCGTGGCGGCGGGTGCGGGCTTCTTCCGCCCGCTGACCGAGGCGGGCGCCAGCATGTGCGTCTATGAACCGCGCTTCGGGCGGCGTTACCTGCTGCGCAATCATCAGAAGCTGGCGCTGGCGGACGAGGCACGCGCCATGATCGGCGGGTTCAATGTCGAGGATGATTATTTCGGCACGGTGGAGTCCGGTTCGTGGCGCGATCTGGGCCTGCTGGTCGAGGGCGCGGCGGCGGCGCGGCTGGGCGACTATTTCGATGCGCTGCTCGGCTGGATGCACCAAGAGAAACCGCGTTTCCGCGACCTGCGCCAGATCCTGAAACAGCATAGCGATACGAACGGCAACGGACGCCTGCGCTGGCTGTTCGGCGGGCCGACGCGGCGGCTCAGCCCTTGGGCGCGCGTGGTGAAGTCGGACATGGCGCGGGCATCGCGGCTGGACATGATCGCCGCCTATTTCGCGCCCACGCCGGCCATGCTCCGCCGGATCGAGCGGATCGTGAAGCGCGGCGGCACGGCCACGGTGATGACGGCCGCACGGTCCGACAACAATGCCACGATCGCGGCGGCGCGCCATTGCTACCGGCGGCTGTTGCGCCGCGGGGTCGGCGTGCTGGAATATGGCGCGACCAAATTGCACAGCAAATTGTTCGTGATCGACGACATCGTCCATCTCGGATCCGCCAATTTCGACGTGCGCAGCCTGTATCTCAATCTGGAGATGATGCTGCGGATCGACGACCCCGCCTTCGCCGCGCATATGCGGGACTATTTCGCCGGAGAGGCCGCGCTGTCCCACAACGCGACGATGGCGGAAGAGGCGAAGGTGGGCTGGTTCCGGCGGCTCCAATGGCGCATCGCCTATTTCATCGTCGCGGTCGTCGATGGAAATGTGACGCGCCGGCTGAATTTCGGGATCAACGGCCGGTAGGTTGCCGCCTGTTCCGCCCTTTCAACCGCTTGCCGTACCCTCGCTTCAGTCCTTCCAGCCCCAGTAGAGCTGGGCCGGCGGAATGTTGATCGGTTCGAACGCATGGTCGATCCGCCGGAAATGCGGGACGAGGAAGTCCTTCACCTTCGGGCTGAACTGATAGACCAGAAAGGCCCCGCCGGGGCGCAGCGCGTCATGCGTTTCGGCGGCGATGCGCGGGCCGATGCCCGCGGGCAGCGTGGAGAAGGGCAGGCCCGACAGGATATAGTCGGCATGGTCATGGCCATGATCGGCGATGATGCTGCGGACATCGGCGGCGGAGCCGAGCACGGGCGAAAAGCGCGAATCGGTGATCCGCCGGCCGAGATAGCCGATGAAATCGGCATTGGTGTCGATCGCGATCAGCTGCGCATCGGGAGCCATCCGCTCCAGGATGGCGGGGCAGAAGGTGCCGACGCCCGGACCATATTCCACGAACAGCTTCGTATTGGCCCAGTCGACCGGCTTCAGCATCCGCGCGATCAGCTTGTCCGAGGACGGGATGATCGATCCGACCATGACGGGGTGCTTCAGAAATTCCCGGAAGAACATGCCCAGGGGGCCTGGCTCGCGCCGCTTGGCGGGGTGGGCAAGGGCCTGATCGGCTGACGATGAAGGCATGGAAACTCCCGGAAGAACGCGCCCGAACGATCGGCACCGTTCGCAAAAGCCACGGCCAATAGCAAGCCGCAGGCTTTTCGGAAACTGTCCCGAATCAGACCCCAACGGACGATCGCACGATAAGTGCCGGTACGGTCGCGTCCGATACCGATGCCCCGACCCGCCGATTCGCGGCGGCCAAAAAAAAGGCCGGCCCTGTTGAGGACCAGCCTGAGGCTTAGGAGAGGATGCCTGAAAGGCCCATTCTGTTTGCCGCAACGCAGCAATTGCCGCAAATGCGAAAATGTGAGAGACGGTTGCATCCCACGCAATCCATGATGCGGATCGGGAGGGAGGTTCAATGCGTCGCTTGCCACCGCTGACCGCCGTCGAAGCCTTCGTCCAGGTCGCCCGGCTCGGGTCGGTCAAGGCGGCCGCCCAGGAACTGGCGCTGTCCTCGCCCGCGCTCAGCCGCCGGGTGCAGGCGCTGGAACGCTTTGTGGGGCAAGCGCTTTTCGAACGGCGGCATCAGGCCATGCTGCTGAACGGCGCTGGCGAACGGCTGCTCGCCCGGATCGCGCCGGCGATCGATGCGCTGGCGGAGGCGATCGATTCGACCACCGGCGTGCATGATGCGATGCGGCTGCGGCTGGGCGTACTGCCGCTGTTCGCATCGCAAAAGCTGATGGCGCGGCTGCCCGAACTGCGCGCCGCCTATCCCGATTTCCATGTCGATATCGATACCGCACCGCACCCGACCGCGCGGCTGGGTGAAAGTCTGGATGCGGCGATCGTGCTGGGCGCGGAGCCGGACCCTGCGCTGTACGGCCGGCGGATCGACCGCAACCGGGTGAGCGCGATCGCCTCGCGCACGCTGGCGGCAGGGCCGAATGCGGTGCGCAAGCCCGAGGATTTGCGCCACAGCACGATCTTCGTCCACCGCGACATGCCCGAAACCTTCGCCATCTGGCGCGCGGGCATCGGGATGCCCGACCTCCAGCCGGCAGTGATCGATCATTTCGATTCGGGCCATCTGATGCTGGACGCCGCCGCGCAGGGGCTGGGCGTCGCCTTCATGCTCGATGCACATCTGGAAGGCGCGCGTGACGACCGGCTGGTCAACCTGTTCGGTCATCATGTCGACAGCGATTACAGCTACTGGTTCGTCTGCCGCCGCTCCGCCATGTCGAACCGCGCAGTGCGTGTCTTCCACGACTGGCTGTTCAGCGCGGTGGCGACGGCGGGGGAAGAACCGTTGCGGGTGGCGGCGGCCGGGTAGAGCATGATGGCTCCAAGCTGACCCGTCCATCCCGAGCGCAGTCGAGGGACCGGCCGAGCGAAGCCGAGGACGCCAGCCTTCGAGCTTCTCGACTTCGCTCGAAGGGATCCCTCGACGTCGCTCGGGATGGACGACAGTCTCAAGTGATTCCGGATGATGTCATCCCGCTCTCAGCAGGAACAGGCGGCGCACGCCGGGCGCGCCGATCCCGCCCCTAACCGACCGCGCCCACCCCTTCCGGACAATAGCGGTCCAGAAACGCCTGATGCGACGGCAATTGTCCGACGGCGGCGGAGACGTTGCGCCGCATGTCCAGCAACGTCTGTTCCAGCCGACCCGGCGGCATCATCCGCGCGACCGGGTGGTGCCGCTCCGGCATCGTCCGCTGCCCCACCATCACCTGGAGCCAGGACGAAACGCGGAACAGGTCATGATCGGCCTGATAGGCATTGGCCGCCTCGCGGAACAGGGCAATGCGCTCGGCCAGACTGTCGGGGATCGCCATGGCCCGCCGTTCACGCCAGAACGGCTCTTCGCGCTCGTTCAGATGATAATGCAGGATGATGAAATCCCGCACGCCCTCGATTTCGCGGCGGGACTGTTCGTTGAACCGCGCCACCGCCGCCGCACCGGGCCGCCCGGCCGGGAAAAGTTGCAGGAAGCGGATCAGCGCGATCATGATGAGGTGGATGCTGGTCGATTCCAGCGGTTCGACGAACCCGCCCGCCAGGCTGAGCGCGATGCAGTTCCGGTCCCACGCCGCCTGTCGCCGACCCGTGCGGAACCGGATCAGCCGCGGCGCGACCAGCGCCTCGCCTTCCACCGCATCCAGCAGTTGCGCATGGGCCGCATCGTCGTCCAGAAATCCGGACGCATAGACCAGCCCGTTGCCCACCCGGTGCTGCAACGGGATCTTCCACCGCCACCCCGCCTGATGCGCGATCGCGCGGGTATAGGGCACGGCCGGTTCGGTCGCGCGGGTCTGCATCGCCAGCGCGCGGTCGGTCGGCAGCCAATGGCCCCAATCCTCGAACCCGACGCCCAGCGTCTCGCCGATCAACAGCGCGCGGAACCCGGTGCAGTCGAAGAACAGGTCGCCCTCGATCCGCCGCCCGTCCTGCAGGATCAGCGCCGATAGGTCTCCGCTCTCCCCGTCCCGCTCCACCCGCGCGATGATGCCCTCGATCCGCGTCAGCCCCGCCGCCACACAACGGTCGCGCAGGTAGCGCGCATAACGCCCGGCATCGAAATGATAGGCATAGTTGATCGTGGCATCCGGCCCGGTGGCGAAGCGCTTCGCATCCGCCGCCTCATGTTCCAGACAATAAGCGCCCAGCGGCTCCGCCAGTCCGCGCGCGCGCGCCTCGAACCAGAAATGCTGGAAATCGCCCATCCAGGTCGATTTGCCGACATCGCCGAAGGAGTGGATGTAACGATCGCCGGTCCGCGCCCAGTTTTCGAACGAGATGCCCAGTTTGAAACTGGCCCCCGTCGCCGCCATGAAGTCGCGCTCGTCCAGCCCGATCAGCGCATGAAAGGCGCGCACCGTGGGAATGGTCGACTCCCCGACGCCCACCGTCCCGATCTCGTCGGATTCGACCAGCACGATCTCCGCCAGTCCCGCCAGTTGCCGCGTCAGGATCGCCGCGGCCAGCCAGCCGGCGGTGCCGCCGCCGGCAATGACGATGCGGGTCGGCCGGGTGGGATCGGTCATCGGTTGATTCCCTGCAGGATCTTCGCGCGCAAGCGGCGGGCGGACTGTTCGTCCAGCGTTGCCAGCGCGCCTTGCGCCGCCTCGGGCAGATGCGCGACCGGCCGGTCGGCCCGGCCGAACACATAATAGTCGAACAGCGCGCGCCACGCCGCCTTTTCCGCCGCCGGCCGGTCGCGCAGGCTCAGCATCCCGTGCAGCAGCGTGTTCATCGGTATGTCCATGAAGGCGGGGGCGGGATTCCACCAGACATTGACCATCATGTTGAACGCCGACAACGCTTCCACATGATGCCACCAGAGCGCCGGATAGATGACCGCGTCCCCCGGCTCCAGTTCCGCGACCTGCGCCTCCCGCACGGCATCGGCGAAGCCGGGAAAGCGGTCGAGATCGGGCGAGCGAAAGTCGACGAGCGAGATGACCTGCCCGCCGGGCGTCGGTTCGAGCGGGCCGGGATAGAGATTGGCCACCTGCTCCGGCGGGAACAGGGTGAAGCGCCGCGTCCCCGCCGTCACGCAGGCGATATTATGCGCCATGTCATGATGCGCCGCCGCGACGGTGCGGTTGCCGATCCAGATGCTGCGCAGCATTCGCGGAAAATCAGCCCCCGGCAGCGGGTTTTCCGCGGCGAGACCGGGGAAATACAGCTCCAGATCGGTCGACCCGACATAGCGGGACGGCGCGTCCGGCTGATCCAGTTCGCCGAGGATGCGGTGCAGATAGTCGTCCAGTCGCACCTTCTCCGCCGCGAAGTTCAGCCGGGTCAGGCTGTCGTCATAGCCATAGCGGCCGCCATGTTCGGGCGCGGCCGTATAGCCCGCGGCGGGCCGGCCCTGATAGAAAGGCAGCAGATAGTCGACCGCCGCCTGCGGCCCCTGCCGCCCGCTGGCGACCAGCGGCCAGTGCGCCGCCAGCCCGCGAATGACGACCGGTTCGCCCTCCGCGATCAGCCCCGCGAAATCGACCGGGGCCGCGCCCATCGGCATTTCGCGCACCCGCCGCGCCGTGACGGGTGGCGGCGCTGCGCCCGCGCTCATGCCGCCGCCTGCTTCCTGTTCTTCAGGTCGATCAGCGACTGGACATTGCCCAGCGAGGACGCCGCCATGATCGCCGCACGCAACAGGCCGCTGCGATGCAGCGTCTCCAGCGCGTCGCCCGACAGCGCGGCCAGCGCCTCCTGATCGATCACCATCAGGTCGGGCACCTCATAGCCTTCCTCTTCATTCAGGCTGATCTGGAGGCTGATCGGTTGCAGCAGGCCCGCATTCTCGAACGCCGCATAGATTTCGGGCGCATGTTCCATGCCCTCATACAGGACGCGCAGCAGATCCGCGATATGATCGAGCAGCGGGGCATTGCCGCCATGTTCCAGAAACACCGGCAGGCCGTCCGCCGCCCCCACGCGCGGATCATCCAGATCGATGAAGATCATCGGCCCACCGCCCGCATCGCCATCCGCGTGCGCGCGGTTCAGCCCGATCGAAAAGGGGCCGCGCCGCTGGATGGCGGGGACATAGGCGCTGGTCCAGCGATCGCCTTCCAGAAAGAGATTCTCGTCGTGATCCAGCCCGAGCAGCGCATAGGCCTGAATGCCTTCTTCCCCACGGCGGAAGACGATCGGGAAGCAGCGTTGCGCCGCCTCGAATTCGGACGGGAAGAGCGGCAACTGGTTCACGGCGTCGCCATGCGCCGCGCCGCCACGGATCGCGACGCGCAGCGTGGCATGGTCAATATTGTTCAGCAGAACGGGTTTCATGAGGTCCGGGCTTCCTTCGCCGGTTTGATCGCACGACCCGGGCGCGGGGTCGGCCTGCGCATCAGTCTGTCTAACGTCGCAAGCGCACAGGCTCCAACGGAAAAAGACCGCCGGCACCGGCGGTCTTTCCCTGTCGCTGATGCGTCGTCCGGATCAGAAGCGGTAACGCCCGCCGATCAGGATGCGTGGCCGCAATTCCTGCGCGAACACCAGATTCTCCTTCGACCGGGCATATTGGCGCACGCTCTCGCTGGTCAGGTTGATCCCTTCCAGCGACACCGCGAACCGCTCGTTGATGTCGTAGCTGATATTCGCATCCAGCGTGCCGAACGGCGCCACGAACAGCGGATTGCGGTTCGCACCCTGGTTGGTCGCCGACAGATATTTGGCGCGCCAGTTGTACGAGACACGTGCCGACAGCCCGTTCTTGTCATAGATGGCGGTCGCATTCGCACTGTCGCCAAGGCCGGTCAGCGCGAAGATGTTGATGTTCGGATCCGCATAGGGATCGACATTCACATTCCCGCTGACCTTCGTGTAGGACAAGGCGAAGCCGAAGCCCGTATTGCCGAAGAAGTTCGTCCAGGCCATTTCGAACCCGTGGATCTTCCCTTCACGATTGTTGATCGGCTGCGATACCGCGAAGTTGAACAGCGGATCCTGCGCATTGGCGGAGATATCCACCGCACCCAGCAATGCGTCGACGAATTGCTGGTTCAGCGCGCCATTGGCATAGTTTCTGCCGAATGTCGCATTGGCCGCGGCGACATTGCCGCCATTCTGCGCGAGCAGCGCGGTGTAGGAGAAGAGGTTGACGTCGGTCGCGTCGAACCCGCCGGCGCGCAGCTGCTCCAGTGCCGTGCCCGACCGTGATCCGGCGGTGGCCGCAGTCGGATCCCGCAGCCCGAACAGATTCTGGTTGGTGATCCCCGTCCCGATGAAGTTCTTCACCCGTTTGTCGAAGAAACCGACCGACACGAAGCTGGATGGCTTGTAATACCATTCCACCGACACGTCGAAATTGTCGGAAACCAGCGGTTGCAGGTTCGGATTCTGCAAGGTGCCGGTGGCGATGCCGCCCAGCGCGGTCGGGCGTGGCGGGCCGTTGACCGATCCGGAAGCGAACAGATTGCCATAATCCGCGCGCGCCAGCGTCTTGCTGAACGATGCGCGTGCCTTCACGTTGCGCATCACCTCGATGTTGAAATCGACCGCCGGCAACAAATTGCTATATTTGCCGCGCCCGGTGAGCGGCGTCGTGTCCGTCCCGACGAACTGGACGAAGAAGTCATTGTCCGATTGCCAGACGATCGCATTCGGCACCGCCTGCAACGAATTGGCCCGCACCCGCGTCTGTTCGTACCGCGCGCCCATCAGCAGGTTGGCGCGGCGGCCGGCAATCTCGCCGTTCCAGGTCAACTGGCCGAAGATCGCCCAGGTCTTTTCACCCACCGTGTCGTTGGCATTGCCGCTGGCATTGATCTGATGGGTCGTGACGCCCGCCGTGCGATCCTGCGACAGATAGAAGGGCGACAACACATTATACAGATCGATCGCATTGCCGCGGAAGGCGACTAGGCTGGCGCCCGACGTATTCGGATTGAACTTCTTGAACTTGCAGCTCACGCAATACGTATCGACCAGATCCGGCGCCAGCCGGTTGACGATGCCGCTGTCGCCCACGCCCCAGTCGCCCAGTTGCTGCTGGGTCTGGGTGGTGCGCGAATTCATCTTCGCGTCGACATAATTGCCGCCGAAATCGAACCGGCTGCCCTCGCCCAGATCCCAGCCGAGCTGCGCGCGGCCTTCGTTGATGCGCTGGCGCTGGCGCGACGTCACCGTGCGCGCCACCTGCGTTCCCAGATCCGGCAGATCGAGAACACCGTTGCCATTGCCGTTGATCCGGTCGTTCAGCACGATCGCCTGCTGCGGGAAACCGGACGTATAATCCACCGACTGCGACGCGATCGCACTATGCGCCAGCGCGACGAGCGTGGCGGAGGTGCCGTTGGCATTGTCCGGCGTGGATTTGGACGTCGAATGATGCCCGTCCAGCGTCAGCGTCAGATTGTCGGCAAATTCCCACTTCGCGTTCGCACCCAGCGACTTGAGCTGCGTCTTGACGCCATATTGCTGCTGTTCGAAACTGCCGTCCTTGACCGGATTTTCGTTCTCCTGAAGGATCAGCGCGCTCGCGAAGGGCTTGCCGGTGTCGAACGTCACCTGGTTGAACGGGCGGTTGAACCAGTTGCCCTGTTCCGACCGCTGTTCGTCCAGCTTGTTCTGCGCGAACAGGCCGTCGACCGTGAATTCCAGTTGGTCGGTCGGCTTGAACTGCAACACCGCCTGCCCGTTGATGCGCTCGCGCCGGTTTTCGGAGAAGGCATAGCGGCTGTCGTTCGGCACCATCACATAAGGCGTGGTCGGCCGGTTGGTGATCTGCGTCGCCGGGGTGATATAGGGGCTGCCCGCCGCAAAGAAGTCCGCCGTCGGCACCACGTTCCAGTAATTGCCACCGGCGCTGACCGACGTCGAATGGCGGAGCTGATAACTGCCGAAGACGGATGCGCCGAAGGTTTCGTCTGCATTGGTCCAGTTGAGCAGGCCCGACAATTCGGGCGTCACGCGCCGCTTCTTGCCCTCGGCATCCTCGACCGAACGATCATAGAGCGCCTTGCCGCCGATCGATCCGGAAAAGCCGCTTTCCCGCGAATCGAGCGGCTTGCGCGTGATGATGTTGATCGTCGCGCCGATGCCGCCCGACGGCACGGTCGCCCGGCCGGTCTTGTAGACTTCCAGCGTGCTCACGCCTTCCGACGCCAGATTCTGGAAATCGAACGAACGACCGGTGCCGCGCGCAAAGGCGTTGCCGCCGCTGGTGTCGATGTTCGACGCGGGCAACTGGCGGCCATTGACGGTGACGAGGTTGAACCCGCCGGAAAAGCCGCGGACCGCAACCTGCGATCCTTCGCCGTTCACGCGGTTGATCGACACGCCGGTAATACGCTGCAACGATTCGGCGAGGTTGGTGTCGGGGAATTTGCCGATATCCTCGGCCGAAATGGCGTCCACCACGCCCGCCGAATTGCGTTTGATGTCGATCGCGCGGTTCAACGATGCACGCACGCCGGTGATGATGATTTCATCGCCGCCCGCGCCCCCGGCATCCGCCGGCGCATTCACCTGTGCCTGCGCGGGCAAGGCCTCGCTGCCCGGCTGCGCGTTGGTCGCGGGTGCATTGGCATCGATGCCCGCACCGGACTGCGCCGCGGCCGGAGCCGCCATACAGATGGCGAGCGCCCCGATCGAACTTGACCAGACGCAATGACGCTGAAAATTAGAAATCTTCATATCCCCTCCTATCGCGACTTTGCGCCGCGCATTTTGATTAGCAGTGGCTTGCCCGCCACTTGTTAACGCTATCAATCTATCCGGCGGGGGTTGCTTGTCAATTCCCCAATCCGGTTTTTCCCAATAAATGCTTTTGATGCAACAGCAATCGCCGGACCGCGCCGATCACTTGCCTGACAAATAGACGATCCGTCTTTTAGAGGCAGGCTCCTTCGCCGGCGCCGACCGACCACCTTACCCGCCGATACACAACCGCCCCAGATCTGCGTGCAGGCCGACCGGCAAATGCCGTCGCCCGACGCACCCCGCTGCCGCACGATTCGTCCGCCCGGCAACCCCGGTTCCGGACCGCGCGAACTCCCACATCCGCCGCCTAACTATCTGATATTACACAGCCAATAAAGGCGTACATAAGTCGGTTAACGATTCGTTATTGAATTTATTTCAATAAGACGAAAGGATACTCAAACGGGATGCGGGACAGAAAAATGACACTGGCAAAAACAACTGCGATGACGGCAAAAAATCCGCAAACCAGTTTTGCTGGTGCGATACAGTCCGGAAGCGTCAAGATCGCGGCGGAAGCCGAGAAGAAACGTGCGCGCACTTTCGCGCGCCAACAAAAGGGCGCGGAACGACTGGCATCCGCAACCCACGAATTGTCCGGCGGAATTGCCGAAGCATCCTCTGCCGCCGAGGAACTGCGCAAGGCATCCGAAATGATCGGTGTCGGCGCGGAGGAATCCTCCGCCGCCGCACAGCAGACCATGAAGTCCATGTCGCGCGCCGCGGACCTGTTGCGCGCATCGAAGGACAAGGCCGACGTCTCGTTGCAGACGACCCGCAAGCTGTCCGACCTGATCGGCACCACGTCGCGCGAAGTCGCCGGATCGCTCGCCGCCATCCTGCGGGCGTCGGAACGGCAGGGTGATTCTGTCAAGATGGTCGAGGAACTGGACCGTCAGGCGACCGCCATCGGTGAAGTGGTGAAGGCCGTCGCGCGCATCGCCGACCAGACCAATCTGCTCGCGCTCAACGCCGCGATCGAAGCCGCCCGCGCCGGCCAGCATGGCAAGGGTTTCGCCGTCGTCGCCGATGAAGTCCGCACGCTCGCCGAAACCAGCGAGAAATCGGCGCGCGATATTCAGGATCTGATCGCCCAGGTGCAGCAGGATGTCCGCGAAGTCGCCGAAGGCATCGGCGCATCGGCATCCTCCGCGCGCGAAGAAGCGACCAAGGGCACGGTGGTCACCGCCGGGCTGGACAAGATCCGTCAGGAAATGACGGTCATCATGCGCAATTGCGAGGAAATCGCGTCCGGATCCGACATCGCGGCCGGCGCTGCGAACGAGGCGCTGAAGGGGGCCGAGGTCATCGCCACCGCCGCCGAACAGCAAAGCGCGGCCTGCCAGGAAACGAACAGCACGATCGAGCAGCAGTCCGGTTCGCTGGGCCAGAGCGAACAGGCCGCCGCCGAACTGTCGCAGCTTGCCGAAGAGCTGAAGAACAGCACCAATATCGGCAAGAGTGCTGAGGAAGTCGCGTCGGCCGCCGAGGAACTGTCCAGCGCCGTCGAGGAAATCAACCGCGCATCGGCGCAGATCTCGACCGCGCTGAACCAGATCAGCACCGGATCGCAACAGGCGTCGGCCGCGGCGCAGCAGTCCGCCGCCGCCATTGCCGAAATCGAGCAGAATGCACAGTTGGCGACGCGGCAGGCCGGTGAGTCCGCCGAACGCAGCATCGCGATCGCCGCGATGCTCGACGAGAACAAGACGCTGGTCGACTCCATGCTGAGCGGCGTCGCCCGTTCGGTCACCGAAGGCCGCGCCAGCCGCGATCAGATCACCGCGCTGGAACAGGTCAGCCGCCGGATCGACAAGATCGTCGATGCGATCACCACGGTCTCGATCCAGACCAACATGCTGGCCGTCAGCGGATCGGTGGAAGCCGCCCGCGCCGGGGAATTCGGCAAGGGGTTCGCGGTCGTGTCCACCGACATTCGCAATCTGGCGCGTGACAGCGCGGAGAATGCGGAACGGATCAAGGATACGGTGAAATCGATCCAGGACACGATCGGCGCCGTCCGCAACGATCTTCAGGACATTGCCGACACCGCCGCCGAAGAGGTGGAGAAGAGCCGCGTCATCGTCACCGGGTTGGAACAGATTGGTGGCGACGTCGCCATCGTCGTCAGCGGCAGCCGCGAGATCACGACCGCCAGCGAGGAGATCATGCGCGCGCTGGGCGAAACCCAGATCGCCATCGAACAGATCGCCAGCGCCGCCCAGCAGGCGGTGCGCACGTCGAACGAGGCGAATGTCGCCGCGCGCGAACAGGCGCGCGGCGCGGAGCAGCTTGCCGCCGCGATCGAGGAAATCGCATCGCTCGCCGACGAACTGCAGGCCGCCTGATCCTCGCTCCAGCATGAAGGAAAGGCATATGCCTGATATCAACAGCGCCGGGGCGGCATTCGCCCCGGCCGGCGACGCGGTCGTCGATACGGCCTGCGAACCCAGCCAGTTCGTCGTCTTCCACAGCGGTGGCGAAATGTTCGCCGCGCTTCTGTCACAGGTGAAGGAAATCATCCGCGTGCCGGATGTGGTGCGGATGCCGCTCAGCCCCACCGCGCTGCGCGGGCTGGCCAATCTGCGCGGCATGGTGCTGCCGGTGCTCGACCTGCGCCATCTGTTCGGCCTCCCCCCGGTCGCGGCGGATGATGCCAGCCGCGTCGTCGTGCTCGATCAGGGGCATCCGGTCGGCCTGATGGTCGATCGCGTCGCCAATGTCGTCACCATCGACCCCGCGCGGATCGAACCGGTGTCGCGCGTGCAGGGCACGATCGATACCGATCTGCTCACCGGCATGATCAAGGATGCGGACGGCAAGACCATCGTCATGATCCTCGATGTCGCGCGGACGATCGGCCGTACCTTCGCCCGGATCGAGGCGACCGGCGGCCGCCCGGCCATTGCCGGCCTGCCGGAACGCACGGAGGCCGCGCGCGATGTCGTCGATGTCGTGGACGAGGACCAGTTGGTCAGCTTCGAAGTCTGCGGACAGGAATATGCCTTCCCGATCAGCGATGTGCAGGAGGTCGTGCAGCTTCCTGAAGCGATCACCCACGTCCCCGGCGTGCCGGCGCATGTCGTCGGCGTCACCACCCTGCGCAACCGCCTGCTCCCGCTGGTGTCGCTGCGCACCCTGTTCGGTCTCGAACCGCGCGCCTTCGTCGAATCGAACAAGGTCGTCGTCGTCTCGCTGCCCGGCGAAGGCGGGGGCCGCATGTCGGTGGGCGTCGTGATGGACCGCGTGAAGGCGGTGCTGCGCGTCGATCGCCGGCTGGTCGAGGCCGTTCCCGCGTCGCTCGGCCAGCAGGGTGGGCGCGGCGAGATCCGGGCGATCTGCCGTCTCGAAAATGGCCAGCGGCTTGTCTCCGTCCTCTCGGCGGAAGGCATGTTCGATCGCGAGGAACTGCGCGTCCTCCGCGCCGGACAGAATGATCCCGCCGTGACCGGCGAACCCCAGGAAGGAACCGCTGAAATGGCCGATCTGCCCGCCGAAGACGCGCAATATGTGATCTTCCGCCTGATGGACGAGGAATATGGCGTGCCGGTCGAGGCGGTGCAGGAAATCGTCCGCGTGCCGGACCAGCTCACCCGCGTGCCGCGGACGCCCGATTTCGTCGAGGGCGTCGTCAATCTGCGCGGCACCGTGCTGCCGGTCATCGATCAGCGCCGCCGCTTCGGCCTTGAGGAAGCCGCACGCTCGGATCGCCAGCGGATCATGGTGTTCACCATCCACGACCAGCAGACCGGCTTCATCGTCGACAGCGTGTCCGAAGTCCGCCGCATCGCCCGGGCGACCATCTCGCCCGCGCCGGAGATTTCCGGGGATCGCGGCAAGGTCGTGTGCGGGGTCGCCAACCTGACCGACCAGCAGCGGATGATCCAGCTCCTGGAGGTCGATCGCCTGATCGATCCTGCCGAACAGCCCGTCCTGTCGCTGCTCCCGGAAACCCTTGCTGCCTGAGTCTTACGCGATGACACGCATCCTGATCGTCGACGATTCCGCACTGATGCGGCGTCATCTCGTCCAGCTTCTGGAAAAGGAAGACGGGTTCGAAGTCCGCGCCGCCCGCAACGGTGTCGAGGCGCTCGTGCTGGTCGAGGAATTCGACCCGCACGTCGTCACGCTGGACATCAACATGCCGGAAATGGACGGGATCACCTGCCTGTCGCGCATCATGGTCGGCAGTCCGCGCCCGGTCATCATGCTGTCCTCGATCACCGAGGCCGGGGCGGAGACGACGTTGCAGGCGCTCAGCCTCGGCGCGGTCGATTTCGTGCAGAAGCCGGGCGGCACCATTTCGTTGTCGATCGATCAGGTCGCGCAGCAACTGGTGGCCAAGGTCCGGGTCGCGGCGCGGGCGCGGGTCCGGCGGCCGGGGGCGGGCTATGCTCCGCTGCGGTCCGCGCCGCCCCCCACGCCGGTGCGCATCGCACCGCAACCGACGGTCGGCGATCTGCCGGGCATCGCGGTGATCGGCATTTCCACCGGCGGGCCGGCGGCGCTGGAACGGCTCCTGCCGGCCCTGCCCGCCACCCTGCCCTGGCCGGTCGTCGTGGCGCAGCATATGCCGGCCAGCTTCACCGGCGTCTTCGCCCGGCGGCTGGACAAGCTCTGCGCGCTGTCGGTGCAGGAGGTGACGCAACCGGTGCCGCTGGCGCCGGGCAGTGTCTACATCGCGCGGGGCGATGCCGATCTGCTGGTGGCGCGGCGGGCGGGCATCCTGTCGCTGGTGTCCGTACCGGCCAGCGAAAGCCATCCCTGGCACCCCAGCGTCACGCGCCTGGTCGACAGCGCCGCCGAACATCTGCCGCCCGATCGCATGATCGGCATCCAGATGACCGGCATGGGCGACGATGGTGCGGAGGCGATGGCCCGCCTGCACAAGCGGGGCATGAAGACGATCGCGCAGGACGAAGCGAGCAGCGCGGTGTTCGGGATGCCCAATGAACTGATCCGCCGTGGCGGTGCCGGAGTGGTGCTGTCCTGCGAGCATATCGCTGCCCAGCTGCTCGGCTGGCTGGGCATCCGCAGCTTCGCGACGGCCTCCACACGCTAGGAAAGACGTCCCATGCCCCTCGTCAAAGCGCCCGTCCGAAACGCGATTGCGGCCCCGCCTGCCCCGCCCCCTCTGTCGTTCGACGATGCCGTCGCGCAGCTCGACTCCGCGATCGGATCGGAACGGCGGGCCGCGGTCCATGTCCTCGAAACCCGGCCCGCCGGCATCGCCGCCCTGTGCACCCGCTTCCCGGTGGAAAATGCCCCCAGCGTGCGCGAGGCGATCCTCGCCGCGCTGATCCGCCTCCGTTCCCCGGAAGTCGTCGCCGCCATGCTGCCGCTGCTGCGTTCCGAACAGCCCCTGCTCCGCAACAGCGCGCTGGAAGTGCTGGCCGCGATGCCGAACGACGTCGCGCCGCATGTCGATGCGCTGCTGCACGATGCCAATAGCGACGTCCGCATCTTCACGGCCAATCTGCTCAGCGTGCTGCCGCACCCCCGCGCCTGCGAATGGCTGCTGGTGGCGCTGGCCGACGCGCATCAGAATGTCGCCGCCGCCGCGATCGACGGGCTGGCGGAAATCGGCGATCCATCCGCGGTGCAGCCACTGCACGATCTGTGCGCGCGTTTCCCCGACAATGAATTCATCGCCTTCGCCGCACGCATCGCGCTCGATCGGATCGGAGGTTGCTGACCATGGATCAAACCTCTTCAACGACGTCCGATACGGGCGCTGCCAAGATCTCGGAACAGGACTATACCCGCTTCTGCGAGTTCTTCTATCGCAAGACCGGCATCATGTTCGGCGACAATAAGGGCTATTTCGTCGAGCGCCGTCTGCACGAGCGGATGGCGGCGGTCGGCAGCGGCTCGTTCCGCGAATATTTCACCGGCCTGCGCTTCGATACGGTCGGCACGGAATTGCAGCAGCTCGTCAATGTGATGACGGTCAACGAGACCTATTTCTATCGCGAGGATTATCAGTTTGACGAGCTGGTCCGCCATGTCCTGCCCGATATCGCGTCGCGCCGCGCGCCGGGCGAGCCGATCCGCATCTGGTCCATGCCCTGCTCGACCGGTGAGGAACCCTATTCGATCGCGATGCAGATCCTCGAAAACTGGACGCGGGCGGACGATTACGAAATCCAGATCCTGGCATCCGACATCGACAGCCGCGTCGTCGCCGCCGCCCGCGAGGGGATTTATGGCGAACGTGCGCTGCACCGGCTTAGCCCGCGGCTGAAGAGCCGGTATTTCGAAACCCATGCCAGCGGCTACCAGGTCGTCGAGGCGTTGCGCGGATCGATCGATTTCAGCGTGGTCAACGTGGCCGATCCGATCGCCATGCGCCGCTTTCGCGACGTGGACGTCATCTTCTGCCGCAACATGCTGATCTATTTCGACGACGTCTCGCGCCGTACCGCGGTCGAGACGCTGTATGAAAGCCTGCGCCCCGGCGGCGTCATCTGCCTGGGGCACTCCGAAAGCATGAGCCGCATGTCGTCCATGTTCGAACCCCGCAAATATGGCAGCACCATCCTGTATCAAAGGCCCGCGCATCATGACTGAGACTCTCGTCGGCAAGCGCATTCTCGTCGTCGATGACGGCGTGACGACGCGCCTTTACTATCGCGCCGTGTTCGAAAAGGCGGGGTTCGTCGTCGAGGAAGCCGCCAATGGTCTGGAAGGGCTGGAAAAGGCACTGCTCGACCGGTTCGACCTGTTGATCGTCGACGTCAACATGCCGATGATGGACGGTTATGAGATGATCGCCCGGCTCCGGAAGAACGAAACCGCGCAACAGGTGCCGATCATCACCATCAGCACCGAGGCGATGGGCAGCGATGCCGACCGGGCCTATGCGGCCGGGGCCGACCTGTATCTAGTGAAGCCCGCCGCCGCCGCGCTCCTGGTGGAAACCGCCAATCTGATGACGGGTGTGGCCGCATGAACGACGCGCTTCTGGCACGCTTCGTCGAGGAAGCGCGCGACCTGCTGAAATCCGCCGCGGCCGGACTGCTCGTGCTGGAACGCAACCCCGGCGATCCCGGTGCGATCAACGAGGTGTTCCGCGCCGTCCATACGCTGAAAGGCTCGTCCGGCCTGTTCGATGCGCCGGCGCTCACCCGGCTCGTCCATGCCGGCGAGGATCTGCTGTCCGCCGTGCGCGTCGGCGATTTCCGGCTGGACGCGACCATCGTCGACCAGTTGCTCGACAGCTTCGATCAGGTCGCGGTGTTCATCGACCAAATGGCAGACAATGGCCGTCTGAACGGAGATGCCGACCGCGTCGCCACGCATGGCGCGGGGCTGCTCCGCGCGCATCTGGGTGAAACGGTGGTGACGACCGCCGCGCCCGATGCCGTGCTGGCGCCCGTACCCGAATCCTGGCTGGCCGGGTTCGATCCCGTCCTGCTCGGCGCGGCGCGGCTTCGCCCGGATGCGGTGCTGGTGCTGCGCTACATGCCCGATGCCGGCTGTTTCTACACCGGCACCGATCCGATCACCGCGATCCAGCAAGTGCCCGGCATCCTCGGCATGGTGATCGCGCCGCATGCGCCCTGGGCGGTCGGCGACGCCTTCGATCCCTATCATTGCAATCTGTGCATCACGCTCATCACCACCGCGGATCGCGATACGGTCGAACAGGTGATGACCTATGAACTCGACGAGATCGAGATCCGCGTGCTGACCGCCGCGCCGGTCCCGGTCCCGGTCCCGGCGGCCGTGCCGGGCGCCGGCCCCGTCCGCCGGTTGTCGCCGCCCGTCCGCCACATCATCGTCACGCAGATGCAGTCGCTCGCGCGCACCGGCTATGATCCCGTCCGGCTCCGTTCGACGCAGGGCGTGGTGACCAATGTGCTGCGCAGCCTGGGCCACGACCTGCTGGTCGCGGAATGGGAAGAAGCCCTCACCGAAGCGCGGGCGCGCGAGGATGCCGCGCCGCTGACGGCGTTCCTGTCGACGCTGGGCGCGCGGGAGGATGGCGATCCGCAACCGGCCGCGCCCAGCATCGCGCTGACCGTCGCGCCACCCCCGCCGCAAGACGGCGATCACGCCGCCGTCGGCGCGTCCGCCACGCCGCCCGCCGCCGCTTCCGCCGTCGCCGAGGCCCGCCCCGCCAGCCGCACGCTGAAGGTGGATCAGGGCAAGGTCGATCTGCTGATGAACCTGATCGGCGAACTGGTCGTGTCCAAGAACGCGCTGCCCTTCCTCGCCGCCCGCGCGGAAGATGTGCATGGCTCGCGCGAAATGGCGCGCGAGATCAAGGAACAGCATGCGATCTTCGACCGGCTGACGCAGGAATTGCAGAGCGCGATCATGCAGGTCCGGATGCTGCCCGTGTCCGAGATCTTCGGTCGCCTGCCTCGCCTCGTCCGCGATACGGCGCGCAAGCTGACCAAGCAGGTCGATCTGGTGATCGAGGGTGAGGACACCGCCGCCGACAAGACCATCGTCGAGGCGCTGGGTGATCCCTTGCTCCACATCGTCCGCAATTCGCTCGACCACGGTATCGAATCCCCAGAAGCGCGCATCGCGGCGGACAAGCCCGCCGCCGCCACGCTGCGGCTGCGCGCCTGGCAGGAAACCGACAGCGTCATCATCGAGATCGGCGACGATGGCCGCGGCATCGACCCCGCCCGCATCCGCGCCGCGGCGGTGGCCAAGGGCGTGATCGAGCAGGACGAAGCCGAACGGCTGTCCGATCAGGAAGCGATCAACCTCATCTACCGCCCCGGCTTCTCCACGGCGGCGGAGGTGACGGACCTGTCGGGCCGCGGCGTCGGCATGGATGTCGTGCTGTCGACCGTGCAGAAGCTGGGTGGCCGCGTGTCGGTCACCTCCACGCTCGGCCAGGGCACCACCACCCGCCTGACGATGCCGCTCAGCATGGCCGTGACCCGCGTCATGGTCGTCGATGTCGGCGGCAGCCTGTACGGCGTGCCGATGGACATCGTCGTCCAGACCGTCCGCCTGTCCCCCGATACGATCCACCATGTCCGCCGGGACGAGGTGTTCGTGCTCAGGGACGAGGTCGTGCCGCTGGTCCGGATGCGCAGCCTGCTCGGCGGCGATCCGCCTACGCCGGGCGATGCCGCGCGGATCGACGATCGTGGCGAGGCGGTGCTGGTCTGCCGCTACGAGGGCCGCACGGTCGGGCTGGTCATCGACGATTTCCGCGAGGGCATGGATGTGATCCTGAAGCCGATGGACGGCATCCTGGCAACCATTCCCGGTTATTGCGGCACCACGCTGCTGGGTGACGGCCGTGTGCTGCTCGTGCTCGATCTCAAGGAGATGCTGTGATGCCCATCCGCTACACCCGCACGCGCGTCTGTCTGGAAGACCGTTGTTCGGTCGAGGATGCGCTGACGCTCGCCGACCATCTGCGCGCCCATCCGGGATCGCGCGTCACGCTCGCCAAATGCACCGGCCTGCACGGCGCAGTCGTGCAGGTGCTGATGGCGCTCGCCCCCACCATCGCCACCCTGCCGACCGACCCCGCCATGAAGCGCCTGCTGGGCGCACTGACCGCCGACCCCATCCTGCAATCCTGAGCCAAGTGGAGCCGCAATGTCCGCCTCTATTCTGATCGTCGACGATTCTCCCTCCATGCTGATGAGCATCGGCATCATGCTCGGCACCACCACGCTCAAGGTGGAAAAAGCCAATCATGGCGAAGAAGCCTTCGCCATGCTGCAGGGCGGGTTGAAGCCCGCCATGATGCTGACAGATCTCAACATGGGCGACATGAGCGGGATCGATCTGGTCGGCGCGGTGCGCAAGCTGCCCGGCTACATGTTCATGCCCATCGTCCTGCTCACCACCGAATCCGCGCAGAATATGCGCGATCTTGCCAAGGCCGCCGGCGCGACCGGCTGGCTCACCAAGCCGGTCGATCCCGAAGCGCTGCTCCGCGTCGTGCGCAAGCTGGTGCCCGGCGCCTGAACGGCCCCGGTGGATCGTGGCACGGCGGGCGCGGCAAGCCGGATATCGTTCCGATCTCTGATAGCGCTATCAGATAGGAAGCGAGGAAGTCGCGTTCCTAGGCCGCGCGCGGATAGGCCATCCGGCCACGATACCGCGTCGCAAATGCCGCCAGATGCGCCTCCAGCCCGCTCAGTGCCGCATAGCGCGCGCTGGCGAGCGCGGCGCCCCGCGGTCTGGGCGCACGCCATCCAGGCATCGCGCCCGACACGCCCTTCACCCGTGCCGGATCATGGCCGAGCGCCACCGCGATCCGGCGCGCGAACATCGCCCAGCTCATCGATTCCGCGCCCGCCAGATGGCAGAGACCCTCCGTCTCGTCGATCAGCAGGTCCAGCGCCGCATCCACCAGCGCCGGCAGGAAGGTCGGCGTGACGACATAATCCTCCGCAGCGTTGAACCGCTTGCCCGCGCCCAGCACGTCCGCCACCGCGACCGCAAAACCGGATGTTTCCTCAGGCGAGAAGAACGCGCCCGTCCGAACGATCAGCGTGCCGGGCAGGCCAGCGCACCCCGCTTCCATCGCCGCCTTGCTCCGCCCATAGGCGCTCAGCGGCGCGGGCTTGTCCGATTCCACATAGGGCCGTTCCGTCATGCCATCGAAGACCAGCGCGCTGGAAAAGCCCATGCTGGCGATGCCACGCGCCGCACAGGCTTCCGCCAGCGCGATCGCCCGCGTCGCATTGACCGCATGGCACGCCGCTTCGTCCTCCTCGGCATCGTCGACGCGGCCCCATCCGGCCGTATTGATGACGCCCCATGGCCGCACCCGGTCGAGCATGTCCGCCACGCGCTCCGGCCGCGCCAGATCCAGTCCATCGCGCGCCGTGATCCGGTAACCGATGCCGCGCCGCGCGCAGGCGCGGGCGAAGGCGCGGGCGAGCGTGCCGGCCCCGCCGCAGATCAGCAAGGTCGGCCGGTCGCCTCCGCCGGGCTGCGCCTGCTGCCCGGTCGGATGGCGGAGCGGCGGATAGATCAGCCGGTCCGGCCGCCGCCACCAGCCAGCTTCCGCCGCGACCGGATGCCGTTCGGCACCCTTGGGCAATCCGCGCCACAATCTTGCGAGCGCCGTCGGCCGCGGCTTGCCCTTCGCCACGTCGAACACCCCGCTCTCATAGATGCCCGGCCGGGTCAGCAAAGTGTTCCAGCCCTGGCTGCCCAGCAGCGACCAGGCGGTCACCGCTTGGATGTCGATGCCTTCGTCGCGCAGCGCCACCGCGCTGTCCCATGCCTCCGCCGCCCAGCGCAGCTGTTCCTCGCGCGTGCAGCCATTATGCACCTCGGTCACCGCCAGCGGGGTGCGATAGCGTTGCCACGCTTCGCGCAACGCACCCGCCAGACCGTTCGGGGCCGGATCCAGCACGCGCACCGCCTCGATATCGGCATAGGCCCGGTGGCGATTGCCGCCATGCGTCTCGGCCGGATAACGCTGGAGCCGGTGATCGAGGAAGCGGTCGCTGGTCAGATAATGGTTCACGCCGATGATGTCGGGCGGACAGGGATCGTCCGCGATCCGCCGCAACCGGTCGCCGAGGCCGAAGCGCCCCATCCGCTCCCACAAGGGATGATGCGGCGCGACCCGCCCGAACAGCAGATCCCAGCCGACCCAGCGCCGCAGATTGTCGAACGCCGCCTGCTCGCCCAGCGTCACGGTGGAATAAGTCCGGCCCAGATCGTCCGTCTGGATCAGCCGCGCCGCCGGATTGACCGCACGCACCGCGCGCATCGCTGCCCGCGTCCCGTCGATCTGGTTCAGCAGCGCGCACCAGAAGGCGCGTTCGTCGCGCCGATGGGGATACCAATGGCCGTATAGGGCAGAGAAGCGCGCCGTCGTCAGCGGTTCGTTGACCGGGGTCCAGTCCGTGATCCACGGATAGCGGCGGGCGACCTGTCCGGCATAGTGCCCCAGCCCCGGCGCGAACGCATCGTCCAGCAGGTCGGTATGGCGCGGCCCGCTGCCATGATGGACCAGTCCGGCGATCGGCCGGATGCCATGATCGCGCAACCGCGCAAGCCGCTCGTCCGTCCAGGTCCAGTCGGGCGCAGCATCCCGGTCGGGCGCGACCCGTTCCCACAGGATCGGGTAGCGGATCGCGGTCAGCCCCAGCGTCGCGAACAAGGCGATATCGTCGGGCCGGTCCTGATGGCCGCTCAACCGCGTCTGGTCGCTATAGCCGGCCGCCGTCCGGTTGACCGTGCATTCCGCACCGCCCCACATCTGCAATGCCGCCATGCACGCCTCCCGCCGGCCCAACGGGCCGGGATGGCCATCGTTCCGGAAATCACAGTAATCTACGTTATGTATCAGTTACTTATCAGGAACCCGTCGCCATCGGGCCGTGTTTCCGGATTGTAACAACGCAGATGAGGTATCTATCGTGGCCGCGCAGAAATCGATCGCCGCAACCGACACGCCGCATTCTCCCCGACGTGCGCGATCGACGCTGATCTGCTTCAGCCATCTGCGATGGTCCTTCGTCTTCCAGCGTCCGCAGCATCTGATGACGCGCTTTGCTGCGACCTATGACGTGCTGTTCTGGGAAGAACCCGAATATCGCCCCGGCCCATCCGCGCTGCACCGCCATGTCTGCGCCGACAGCGGCGTCGTCGTCCTGACCCCGCACCTCGACGAAAGCCTGCGCGGGCATGAGGATGCGGCGCTGGCCGCGCTGCTGGACAGCGAACTGGCGTCCGCCCGGGGGGACGTGATCCGCTGGTATTACACGCCGATGATGCTGCCTTTCTCGGATCATGTTGCGGCCGCCTGCATCGTCTATGATTGCATGGACGAACTGTCCGCGTTCAAGGGCGCGCCGCCCGAATTGCTGGAACGCGAACAGGCGCTGATCGCGCGCGCCGATCTGGTCTTCACCGGCGGCACCAGCCTGTACGAGGCGAAGCGCACGCGCCACGGCAATGTCCACGCCTTCCCGTCCAGCATCGACACCGCGCATTTCGGCCGCGCGCGCGGGCCGGTCACGCCCCCCGCCGATCAGGACGCCATCCCCCGCCCCCGCCTCGGTTTCGCGGGTGTCGTCGACGAACGGATGGACCTCGCTTTGCTCGCCGCCATTGCCGATGCGCATCCCGAATGGTCGCTGGTCGTCGTCGGCCCGGTGGTCAAGATCGACGAGGCCGATCTGCCCCGCCGCGCCAACATCCATTATCTGGACGGGCGCAGCTATGCCGCGTTGCCCGACTATATGGCCGGCTGGGATGTCGCGCTGATGCCGTTCGCGATCAACGAGGCGACGCGCTTCATCAGCCCCACCAAGACCCCCGAATATCTCGCCGCCGGCTGCCCGGTCGTCTCCACGCCGATCGTCGATGTCGTCCGCCATTATGGCCAGTTGGCCGGCGTCGCGATCGCGGACACGCCCGCCGCCTTCGTCGCGGCCTGCGAACAGGCGATGGCGCTGCGCACCGCCGGCACCGGCTGGCGGGACGAGGCCGATGCGCAGCTTGCGCGCGGATCGTGGAGCAGCACCGCGTTCGAAATGGCGGCGCTGATCCATGCGGAAATCGCCGGACGCGACCGGCACGAGCCGGTCGTGTCCCCCGTCACTTGGCCCCCGGTGCGCGATCATTATGACGTGATGGTCGTCGGCGCGGGCTTTGCCGGTGCGGTGATGGCGGAACGGCTTGCGGCCGATGGCGGCAAGCGCGTCCTCGTCGTCGACCGGCGGCCGCACATCGCCGGCAACGCCTATGACCGGCAGGATGCGGCCGGCATCCTGATCCACCAATATGGCCCGCATATCTTCCACACCAATTCGGGCGAAATCTTCGATTATCTGTCGCGCTTCACCGCATGGCGGTCCTACGAACATCGCGTGCTGGCCGATGTCGACGGGACGCGCGTGCCGATGCCGATCAACCGCACCACGCTCAACATGCTCTACGACGTGAACCTGTCGAGCGATGCGGAGGTGGAGGCATTCCTCGCGGCGCGGGCCGAGCCGGTCGATCCGATCCGCACCTCCGCCGACGTGGTCGTGTCCAAGGTCGGGCGCGAACTCTACGAAACCTTCTTCCGCGGCTATACGCGCAAGCAATGGGGCATGGATCCGTCGGAACTCGACAAGTCGGTCACCGCGCGCGTGCCGACCCGCACCTCCACCGACGATCGCTATTTCGGCGACACCTATCAGGCGATGCCGCGCGACGGCTTCACCCGCATGTTCGCGGCGATGCTCGATCATCCGAACATCGATCTGCTGCTGGGGGTGGATTATGCCGAGGCGCGCGATGCCTATCCGCACGATCATCTGGTCTTCACCGGCCCGATCGACGAATATTTCGGCTATCGCTACGGACGCCTGCCCTATCGCTCGCTCCGCTTCGAACATCGCACGCTGGACATCGCGCAGCATCAGCCGGTCGCGGTGGTGAATTATCCGGACGAGGACGTGCCCTATACCCGCGTCACCGAATATAAGCATCTGACCGGGCAGGTCGCCGACCGCACCAGCGTGACCTTCGAATATCCCAGCGCCACCGGCGACCCTTATTATCCGATCCCGCGCGACGAGAATCAGGCGCTATTCAAGCGCTATGAGGCGCTGGCGCTGGCCGAACCGCATGTCAGCTTCGTCGGGCGGCTGGCGACCTACCGCTATTACAACATGGATCAGGTCGTGGGGCAGGCGCTCGCCACCTATCGTCGGCTGAAGGCGAAGCTGGACGACTCCGCGCCGCAGGACGCCACCGTCATGGCGGCGGGGCGCACCCCCGCCTGACCGCCATGCCGCACCCCCATCAGGAAGGAATCACGCTCATGACCGACCCGACGACGACCGACGAACGCCACGAGACCCGCAACCGGAACGGCGAGGGGATCGGCCGGACGGTGGCGATCGGTGCCGCCGCCGGCCTCGCGACGGGCCTGCTGGCGAACATCGTCCGCAAGGCCGCCGTGCAGGCGCCGACCATCGCTGCGGGGCAATGGGACAAGGCGCTGGCCGCCGAACATGCCGCCGCGCTCAAATTATTCGATCTGCTGGAAAAGACCGACGAACAGGCGACCGCCCGCCGCGCCTTCCTGCTGATGCAGTTGAAGCACGCCATCGGCAAACATGCGTTTCAGGAGGAGAATGTCGTCTACGCCAAGATGCGCGACGAAGGGCTGACCGAAGCGGCCGATCATCTGAATCACGAACATGGCTATGTGAAGCAATATTTCTTCGATCTGGGCGAGATGCCGAAGAACGATCCGGCATGGCTGCCCATGCTGAAGAAATTCCGTGCGCTGATCGAACAGCATATGCGCGAGGAAGAGGAAGAGCTGTTCCCCCGCCTGCGTGGACAATTGTCCGATGCGCAGAACCGGCACATCACCACAATGATGAACAAGGAAGGGCTGAAACTCGCCTGACGCCCGCCGTCAGAGCGGCCGCCCCGCCTGACACCGCTCCAGTTCGACCGGGTCATGCGTGCAGGTCACGGTGACCTGGTCGCGCTGCGCGATCGACAGCGCGCGCAACCGGGTCTGATTGGCCATGCGCGCATCGGCATCGACCTCCATCAACCGCTGGTAGGCGCGCAGGCCCGGCGTGCAGCGCCGCCGCGCCTGCCGCATCTCGCCCCGGTAGAAATAGGCGTCGCCCGCGTGCAGCAACCAGCGCCCGCCGTCCGTCCGCACCGCGACGCCCGCATGGCCCCAGCTATGCCCCGGCAGCGGCACCATCAGGATTTCGGGCGGCAACCCGGTCAGATCGCGCACGGCATCGAACCCGAACCAGGGTTCGCCACGCGCGCCGTAACGCTGCCAGTTCGTCACATCGTCCAGTTGCGACGGCCGCCAGCGATTGCGCGCGACGATGCCGGATCGCGGCCCGGTCGCGTCGTCATATTCGCGCGCCATCACATGGATCATCGCCTGCGGAAAATCCTCCAGCCCGCCTGCATGATCGAAGTCGAGATGCGTCGCGACGATATGGCGCACGTCGCTGGCGCGAAATCCCAGCGCCTCGATCTGCCGGATTGCGGTGTCGCGTTCGTGCAGCCGGATATTCAGCATCGCACGCCACGGCCGCGTGATGCGGGGTTCAGGCCCGCGATGCGGATGCGCCACATCGCGCAGCCCGTAACCGGTATCGACCAGCACCAGCCCATGCGCGTCGGTTTCGATCAACAGGCAGTGGCACACGATCCGCCCCAGCAACCCAAGGCTGCGCCCGTCGAACAGCGCCCCGCCCAGCGGACAATCGGTGCCGCAATTGAGATGATGAATGCGCATGACCGGTCGATCCCTCGTATGGCGCGACGATGCCGGTGCGCGTCAGGCAATACGACGCGCAAATCCTGACCCATGTTACTTAACAATATGATTTGATTGTCTTTCACATCAATCCCAACGACTGGTGCATGGGACGGGTTCATGCCGGACATAGTTTTTCCATGGCGAAACCTGCGACAGCACCGATCCGCTTCGATCACATATGTGACAGCCGTGTATTTGACGCAGTGCAGCATAAAATCTAAGGGGCGCGCTTCGAAGACGCTAAGCCCGATCAGGCGCAGCTTTGCCCAGCGCTGGAGGCGCCGCGTGACCATGACCATGACTTTCGCCGATCTCGCTCTGGTGCCCGCCGTGCTGCAAGCGCTCACCGAGCAGGGTTATGCCGCGCCGACCCCCATCCAGGCGCAGTCGATCCCGATGCTGCTGGCGGGGCGCGACATGCTGGGTATGGCGCAGACCGGCACCGGCAAGACCGCCGCCTTCGCGCTGCCGATCCTCCACCGGCTGGCGACCGATCCCCGCCCTGCCCCCCGCGGCGGTGCGCGCATCCTCGTCCTCGCGCCCACGCGCGAACTGGCGTCGCAGATCACCGCCGGGATCGAAAGCTTCGGCCGGCATCTGTCGCTCGGGGTGACGACCATCTTCGGCGGCGTCAGCCAGTTTCATCAGGTCAATGCGCTGAAGGACGGCGTGGACATCGTCGTGGCGACGCCGGGCCGCCTGCTCGACCTGATCGAACAGGGTCATTGCGATCTCTCTGCGCTCGAAGTGCTCGTGCTGGACGAGGCGGACCAGATGCTCGACATGGGGTTCGCCAAGCCGATCGAGCGCATCGTCGCGACCCTGCCGGCCGATCGCCAGACCGTGCTGTTTTCCGCCACGATGCCGAAATCGATCGCCGCGCTGGCCGAAAGCCTGTTGCGCGATCCGGCCAAGGTGGAGATCGCGCCGCCGTCCACCACCGTGACGCGGATCGAACAGTCCGTGATGTTCCTTGATGCGGCCGACAAGAAGGCGGCGCTGCTCGCCATGCTGCGCACCCCGGACATGGGTCAGGCAGTCGTCTTCACCCTTCAGAAGAACATCGCCAACGATGTCTGCGCCTTCATCAGCGAAGCCGGCATCACCGCCGAAGCGCTGCACGGCAACAAGTCGCAGGGCCAGCGCGAACGCGCGCTGGACGCGTTCCGTGCCGGCACCGTGCAGGTGCTGGTCGCGACGGACATCGCCGCGCGCGGGATCGATGTCGACACGGTGACGCATGTCTTCAACCATGATCTGCCCAGCCTGCCGGAAAGCTATGTCCACCGCATCGGCCGCACCGGCCGCGCCGGGCGCAGCGGCTTCGCCATCACCCTGTGCGATGCCGAGCAGCGCGCATGGCTTCATGATGTGGAGCGCGAAATCGGCCAGTCGCTGACGGTCAAGGCGGATCATGCATGGCATTGCGAAGTGGCGCGCCATTCCACCAAGCGCGCCCCCGTGCTGGGCGGCGGCCCGGTCAAGCAGGTGAAGCCGCAAAAGGAACGCGTGCGCAAGATCTGGACCGAGGAAGAGAAGCAGGCCGCACGCATGGCGGCAAACGCCGCATAAACAACGCGTTGGCGCGCGCCCGCGCCAGATCGGATCTTCCCGCACACCGGATCGCTTGGTATCGCGCCGTCCTTCACGGGCGATCCTGCGATGGCAGGACGCGCCCGGCGGCGTGCCGTTCCGGTGCGCGTCGCGACCGATGCGAAGAGGCGAAGCCATGTCGAGGACCGAAGACGCGCAGGATGCGGATCTGGCGGCGGATGCGCCCCTGCGCGATCTGCTGTCGCTGCTGCGTGTGCGCGGCTACGCCTTCGTCACCCCGACGCCGGCCACGCATCAGCGCGTGGTGGCCCGACCGGACCGGCAGGATGCGACGTCGGTCGAGGACATACTCGGCTGGAGCCTGCCCTACCGCCCGGGTGCCTGCGATCCGGAGGTCGAGTCGCTTCTGGAACGGGCCGATGCCATCCGGCAGGAAGGGGATCTTCGCCGCGCCACGGTGCGCGTGTCGTCCCTGCGCGGCGATCTCTTCCTCCATTCCGCCTATCCGACCGATGACGAACGATCCGTCTTCTTCGGTCCCGACAGCTATCGCTTCGCCGATCTGATCGACGCCGAACTGCGCGCCTGCCCCGCCGGTGCGCGGATCGTGGATATCGGCACGGGGTCGGGCGTCGGCGGCATCATCGCGGCGCGCGCCTGTCCGGGCGCGCGGGTCCATCTGACGGACGTGAACCCCGCCGCGCTGCGCTTCGCCCGCATCAACGCCGCCGCCGCCGGGATCGCCACGCAGCGCCACGAAACCGAGACGCTCGATCCCGTCCCCGGCGCGATCGACATCGCCACGATCAACCCGCCCTATATCATCGACGACGATGCCCGCTTGTACCGGGATGGCGGCGCGATGCATGGCGGCCAGGTCGCGCTCGACATGGCGGTGATGGCGATGCGCCGCCTCGCTCCGGCGGGCCGGCTGATCCTCTATACGGGCAGCGCGATCGTGCGCGGGCAGGATGCGCTGAAGGCGGCGCTCAATGCCGCCGCACGCGACCATGATGCCACGATGCGCTACCGCGAGATCGATCCGGACGTGTTCGGCGAGGAACTGGAGAACCCCGCCTATCGCGACGTCGATCGCATCGCCTTAGTCGCCGCCGTCATCACCCGCACCACGGCCGGCTAGTCGGGTCACCGCCAGATCGGCGGTGACGTTGCCGACGGTGCGGAACAGATCGGGGATCGTCTCCACCGCCAGCAACAGCGGCAGCAACTCCACCGGCACGCCCAGCGCCAGACAGACCGGGCCGATCGTCGCGAAGAAGGACACCTGCGCGGGCAGCCCGACCGCCGCCAGGCTGACCACCGCCGCCACCAGCGCGCCCAGCATGACCATGCCGATCCCCGGCGCGATGCCGTAAACCGCCGCCAGATACAGCGCGACGGCGATGTTCGCGGCGGCGCTGGCCGCGCGGAAGATCGAAACGGCCAGCGGCAGGATGATCCCCGCCGCCGTCCGCGCCACCGACAAGGCGGGCGCGGCCTCGATCATCGCGGGCAACGTGGCGAGCGAGGATTGCGTGCTGAGCGCGACCACCTGCGCCGGCAATGCCGCCCGCGCGAACCGCGCCGGGGACATCCGCCCGGCCAGTGCGACGACGACATAGGCCAGCAACGCGATCAACAGGCAGGCGCTCGCCACGATGACGATATACTGCGCCAGCACCCCGGCCGCCCCCGCCCCGGCGCGCGCGCCCAGTCCGAAGGCCAGCGCGAACACGCCGATCGGCGCGACCAGCAGCACCCATTGCACGATCACCAGCATCGTGTCCGCCGTCGCCCTGAAGACGAGCTGGAGCGCGCGTCGCGGTTCGCCCTCGATCCGCGCGGCGGCGAAGCCGAAGAACAGCGCGAAGACGACCAGCGGCACCATCGCGGTTTCGGCGGCGGCCTTGATCGGGTTCGTCGGAATGATCCCGCTCAGCCAGTCGGCCGTGGCGGCGATGGCGGGCGCGGCCCCGGTGGGCGGACGCAGATGCGCCGCCGCATCGCCCACCGGCCAGAGCCGGAGCAACAAGGTCGTGCTGCCCGCCGCGATCAGGCATCCGCCCGCCAGCAGCGCTGCGAACCAGAGCAGCGCGCGCAACGCCACCCGGTTCTGCCGCGCATCCTGCGCCGCGCCGAGGATCCCGGTGACCAGCAGCGAGAAGACCAGCGGCACCACCGTCATGGTCAGCGCATCGAGCCACAACCGCCCGACCGGCACCGCGACCGCCAGCGAAGGCGCTTCGAACCGTCCGCCAGCGACCAGACTGCCGCCGACGATCCCCAGAATGAGTCCGATCAGGATGCGCAGCGCGGAACGGTTCACGCGCGCAACCGGGCAAGGCCGCTACGGCGATACGCCACCACGCCCGCCACGGACAACGCCGCCACCGCCAGCAGACCCCAGCGCCCCTGCCGATCCGGTCGACGGGCGATCCGCGTCGACGGATCTTCGCCGCGACGCAGGCCGGGCATTTCTTCCAGCCCATGCGCCATACCGGTCAGCGCACGGCTGATCGCCTCTAGCGGCCGGGCGGGCCAGCCGCCATGCTGGATCAGCCGATCCACCCCATCGCGGCTGCGATCCAGCACCGACAGCGGCAGCGCCGACAGGATGTTTCCGGGTGGGCGGCGCGACACGACGGGATGCGGCCGCGTCGGCGCGATCCGCCGCACGGCCTCCCATGCCAGACCGAGCAGGCGCAATTGCGTCACGCTCAGATACATCTGCAACCGCGGCAACAGCGCATCCTCTTCGTCGCGCACATCCTCGCGCAGCAGCAGCACGATCCGGTCCAGCGTCTGCCGATGGGCGACGGATCCGGGCGGCAGATCCTCCAGCCGCGTGACCAACTCGTTGATCTCCTGATGTTCCTGTTCGATCCGCAACGTCAGCGCGGGACCGTCGGGCAGCACGCGGCGGATCACCGGCCAGAGCACTGCTTCTTCGGCAAAAGCATGGGGGAAGACCAGCCGGTCGATCCGCCGCAGCAGCGCATCGCGCCGCGCGTCCGGCAGCTTGGCCAGTTGCTCCAGCATCCGGTTCAGCGCGACATGATCGGCCTTCTGCCGGCTGAGGATGCTCAGCCGGCCCCCAAGCTGATGCCGGTCCTGCGCCGCGAGCGATGTGCCCGCCGCCGGCAATGTCGATGGCGGATGTGGCCAGTCCGCGACAGGCCCGGTTCCATTCCCGATAGCGACGATCATAGACGGTTCCTCGGCAAGCCGCGCCTCGTTCCGGCGCGCACGGTCACGCACCGTCTGCCGCTCTACGTCGCGCCGCGACCGGGGTTCCTGCCATTGCGTCAGGTTAAGGCGAATTCTCATTGTATTGGAAGATGTTGTTCGCCAACCATCAGCGATGCATCGCCCGCACGGCGCGGCGATCGTGAATCAGAATATTGAGGGAGAGACCGGATGCACACACCGTCGACGCTGGCGCTCTGCCTGATGGCCCTGCTGTCCCTGCCGTCGGCGGCGTCATCGCGGCCCGCGACGGACAATGTCCTGACCGCAGGCGAACGTCGGGCCGGCTGGCAGTTGCTGTTCGATGGCCGCGATCTCAAGGGCTGGGGATCCCTTGTCGGCGGCGCACCGGCCCCGGTCTGGAAAGTCCGGAACGGCATCCTCGAACTGACCGCCACCAGCGGCGAAATGGGCGGCGGCGATCTGGTGACGACCGGCCGCTATGGCGCGTTCGAACTGACGGTCGACTGGAAGGTCCAGCCGGGCGGCAATAGCGGCATCCTCTATCTGGCGCGCCCCCTGCCGCAGACGCGTCATGTCTACGAAACCGGACTCGAAATGCAGGTGCTCGATGATGCCACGCATTCCGATGGCAAGATCCCGTCGCACCGCGCGGGCGCGCTGTACGACTTCACAGTGCCGCCTGCGGGCGCGTCGCGTCCGGCCGGGCAATGGAACCATGCCCGATTGCTGGTCGAACGCGGCCGCATCCGCCAATGGCTGAACGGTGTCCCGACCGCCGACATGTCCTATGGCGACGACGCGTGGCGCAACCGCGTCGCGCAATCGAAATTCGCGAAGATGCCCTTCTTCGGCACCTTTCCCAACGGCGTGATCGCCTTGCAGGATCATGGTGCGCCCGTCGCCTTCCGCAACATCAAGCTGCGTCCGATCGCCGACAGCGCCAAAGGCCCGTAAGCGCAGGCAGGGATTTTATCCCTTATGGTCGGGCAGGTCGGCATCCACCTCCGCGGCGGCGATGCCCGATTCTTCCTCCACCTGCACGGGCTTGCCGTTCAGCATGGTCTCACGCACGCCCTTGGCGGCCTGCTCGCCATCCGCGACCCCTTCGCCGCGCAATCCCTCCGTGGCGGGCGGCTGCGTCTTCGTGTCCGGCATCCCGTAAAGATGCGTCTTGTCTTCGGTCATCGCTGTTCCCGCATATCGGCTGGAGAGGGTGGCCCGCGCCTTGCGGAGCGGGCCATCGGCGTCACTGGCCGCGCTGCATCTTCTCGGCGGCGGTCAGATGCTGCCGCACGATCGGCACCGCCGACTTGGCGGAGGTGCGCAGCGCGGCCTGATCGCCGTTCGCGGCATAGCTCTCGTGCAGCGACAGCGCCGCACGATGCGCGGGCACCTGCTGCGCCAGATAGAGCCGATCGAAATTCGCCCCCGATGCCGACTGCAATTCCGAGATCGACGCCTGCGCACCGGGATTGGGCTGCGGCGGGGCGGGATTCATGCCCGCCTTGCGTGCCGCCGCCAAAGTCGCGGCCGTCGTTTTCTGATGATGCTTGATGAGCATGTCGGCATATTGGCGCACCGCCGGCTTGCTGGCCTTCTGCACCGCGAGACGGCTCGACTCGATCTCGTACAGATCGCTCTGCCCCGCGGCCATCACATAGGCCGCAGCCTGCGTCTTCGCCTCGGGCGGCGGGGGGGGCGGCGGCGTCTGTGCGGAAACGGCGATGGCGCTGCCGGCAAGCATGAAGCCGGCGGCAATGGTCACGAATCTGGTCATGGAATGCTCCTGCGGACTGGTCGAAAACAGGCGACGCCGGTCGCGCCGCGTTCGGTAAAGCCGTGAGCATCAACCCTCGTCAGGCTCGAAAGTCGTTCCTGATCCGTAACCAGAACCGCAAAAATCAGTCTGATTTATGTTAATAGGACATCCGCCAACATCGGTAGTCCGGTTTTCATCCCAAAGTCGAAGATGCGCCACTTTCAGTGATGATCGTCAGACGATACTTCAACGAAGACCTAAACATAGTTTATCAGATTGGCATCATGCTGCGGCAACCCGTGATTTTTCCACGGGAAGCAGGCGAACACATCCCGGTATGCTTCGTTTTCCTTGCGTGCATAGGGAGATTGAACATGACACAGGCTTACACCGCAACGGATCCCGCAACCGACGAGACCGATCGTCTCATCGCCTCGAACAAGGTCGAGGGTACGGCCGTCTATAACCGCAACGGCGATCGGCTCGGCACCGTCCATAACTTCATGGTCGACAAGCGTTCGGGTCAGGCGGAATATGCCGTGATGTCCTTCGGCGGCTTTCTCGGCATCGGCGAAAGCTATCACCCGCTGCCGTGGAAAATCCTGACCTACGACACCGGTCAGGGCGGCTATGTCGTCGATCTCGACCAGAGCCTGCTCGAAAAGGCACCGTCCTATCGTTCGGACGAGGAGCCGCGCTACGACCGCGCCTATGGCGATCAGGTCAACAGCTATTACGGCGTCGGCGGCTATCTCTGACACCCCTTCGGGGGCGGCGATCCACCGCCGCCCCCGTCATGCCTTGCCGGCGTTGCGCTTTCGCGTCGCCGCCGCCTTCTTCGCGGATGCGGACCGGTCGGCAGACGATCGCTGCGCAGCGGCCGCGCCGCCCTTCTTGCCGCCCTCTTTCGACGCTTCCTGCGTATCGGGCTTGCCCCGGCCGGAACCGGACTTGTTCCCGCCGCCGCTATCCTTGTTGACGGTCGCCCAAGCGCGCCGTTCCGCTTCGTCATTCGGAACGCCGCGATCCTCATAGCCTTCCTCGATATGCTCGGCCTTGCGCTTCTGCTTGTCGGTATATGCGTCCTTGTCGCCCTGCGGCATGGTCATCCTCCGGTCATCTGCGTTCAGCCGCGCATCAGCCTGACGCGCGGTTGCCCGTCCCCGCGCAACGCGCGGACCTGCGCTTCATATTCGATCGCCAGCAATCGATGGGCCGATGCCGCCTCGGGACAGGCGCTCGCCTTGGCCGCCGCCGATTCCTCGCGCGCGCGGCGGGCATAATAGTCCAGATTTTCCTCGATCATCCTGATCCTCCTCTCGATCGATCGTTCCTCATGGTTCCGCTTATTCCGCGATCCGTTCGAGCGGCGCGGTCAGCAGCCATGTCACGCCCGCCGGCGTGAACTGCAATTCCGCCTCGCCACCCAGCGAACGGCTCGTCGCCGAACAGACGAGGCGCGAACCGAAGCCCTGCCGGTCGGGTTGCCGCACCGCCGGCCCGTCCCGTTCGCACCATTGCAGCCACAGACGCTCGCCCGCGTCGCCCGCCACGATCTTCCAGAACAGCCACACCGACCCTCCCGCCACCGACAGCGCACCATATTTGATCGCATTGGTGGTCAGCTCATGCATCGCCAATGTCAGCGCCATCACGGCATTCGCGCCGATCGCGATGTCCGGCCCCTCGCAGGTGATGCGCTCATGATAGCCGCTATGCCGGGCGAATCCGTCGCACAGGGTGGTGCGCAGCGATCCCGGCTGCCAGCTCCGCTGCAACAGGATATCCACCGCGCCGTTCAAGGCGGTCAGCCGCTCGATCAGCGCCCCGCGCGCCTCCGCCACGTCAACACCGTCCCGCAGCGTCTGCAGGACCATGGACTGGGTGACCGACACCAGATTGTGGAACCGGTGCCGCAATTCGGCGCGCAGCACGTCCCCCTGTTCGTCCCGCGATCCGAAGCCCGCGAGGGATCGTCCATCCACCGGCGCGACGATCGCACAGGGTTCGCCCGGCCGCGACGCCGCCCCATCGAGACCGCGCGATGCCAGACCGGCACGCGCCGCTGCCGCATCGCTGCCATCCAGACCCAGCGCGTGCAGGGTTTGCCGAAGCGGGGCGATCGGCGGAACCGGTGGGGAAGACTGGCGACGTTCCATGTCATGCCTCATGTGCGGGCGGGCTGGGAATGGGCCGCGGATGGAGCGGCCACCCCCGCCACCGGCGCCCGGCTGTCCAGCAGGCGCAGATCCGCCCCGCTATGCAGATAGCGCCCATCGAAACCGGCCTCCGCGCGCAACTGATCGCGGTTCAGGATGGTCACCTTATGCCCCTGAAACGAAATCACGCCCTCGTTCCGCAGCACCTGCAACACGCGGTTCACATGCACCGGCGTCAGGCCCAGCGTATCGCCGATTTCCTCCTGCGTGATCGGCAGGCTGAAATTGCGCACATCGGCGCGGCCCACCGTCTTCAGCCGCAGGAACAATTCGCACAGCAGATGCGCCAGATGCTCCCGCGCCGATCGCCGGCCCAGACAGGCATTATGTTCGGCCAGCATCGCATTGTCGGCCAGAATCAGCTTCATCCACGCCTGCGCGATGTCGGGCATCCGCAGGATCATGGTCCGGAGCGCCGTGACGCTTGCCTCGATCACCGTGCAGGCGGTCAGCGATGCCACGCCATAATCGGCGCGGTCCCACGCCAGCACGTCGGGATTGCAGACATCGCCGGGCAGCAGCAGCGTGATGATCTGGCGTCGGCCATCTCGCAGCAACCGGTAACGACAGGCCCACCCTTCGGTCAGGACCAGCAGGCTTTCGGCCGGCTTCCCTTCGGGCACGATGTCGCGCTTGCTCCGGAAGTCCCGCCCCGACCCGAAGGCCGACAGGATGGTCGCGACGGCCACGCCATCGACACCCGTCACCGCACGCAGCCGCATTTCGAACGGATTGCCGATCGCACTGTCGAAGTGATTTTGCATCATCATAAAGCAGCTTCTTGATCTGAATCACAAAACGCAAGGCGACTCGACCGAACAGGATGATGATCGCGCGCCCACGCTTGCTGATGCGCCAAATCGGTGTGAGCCGCTTCGGCCTGTACCGCACGCAAATGCGGCCTGTCGGTCCGGTTCAGACTATGATCGACGTTCACGGTTTCCATAGCGGTTTCCTGATCGCGTTCGATCAATCCCTGCCGGATCCCATTTTGATACAACACATCTCAACAGATTTGTGTTTATGTCCAATAGCGTACATTATCTTCATCAGCCGTTCAGCTTCACGGCTTTTCACGTTGCTCCAGATTAAACAACGCAGATTGAACGACTGCCTCCGGATCCAGCGACAGACGGACTGCAATCCATTGCAATGCCGCTTCCAGCGTTTCGAACATCAACGGGCGCGCGCTGCACGGGCCGAACCCCGCCTCCAAATGCCATTGCCCGCGCTCGCTGGTGTAGAAATCCGCATCCAGCGATGCGAGCACCGCGACGAGCATGTCGTCGGCAAAAACGAGCAGGCCGTCTTCATGACCGCCATCGACGGCGACTCGGCTTCTGGTCAGCGAGAGATCGTGCATTCTGCCTTCCCTGTGATCCGCTCCGACAGGAATGGCAGGTCCGGCGACCACTTCCTACCGTTTCCCGTCCAGATGGAGATAGTTGGGATCGAATCCGCTCAACGCCACCAGCCGGTCGGGATCGAGGATGACGAGCCGGCCCTGTTTAAGCGTAATCAACCCCTCGCCGCGCAGCCGCTGGAGCACGCGGTTCACCGTCACCGCATTCAGGCCGATCGTATCGCCCATTTCGGCCTGCGTCAGCGGCAGGTCGAACGCCTGTCCGTCCACCAGACCGACCATGTGCAGGCGCGCACGCAATTCGCACAGCAGATGCGCCAGCCGTTCGAACGGGTCGCGCCGCAACATGTTCGCCAGCCATTCACGCAACGTCGCCGCGTCGACCAGTGTCGCCCAGCACAAGGCGCGCGCGACGCGGGGATGCGCGGCGAGCAGCGTCGTCATCGCCTCTTCCGAGATCAGGCCCACGATGGCGTCGCTCAGCAGGCCGATGCTGTGGTCCATCCGCCGGAGGAGGAAGCCATGAATGTCGGACAGGTCGCCGGGCACCAGATAGGCCATGATCTGCCGCCCGCCATCGGGCAGCAGCTTGTACCGATAGCCCCAGCCGGCGATCAGCAAGCGGACATGATCGGGGCGTTCGCCTTCCACGATCAGGTCGTCGCCCGCCTTGCCCGTCACGATCTGTCCGTGCAGGGCATCGACGGCGCGGCGTTCCTCGCGGGAAAGCGGGGCGAAGACTTCGAGTTTGCGCACGAACAGGCTGGTCATCGCCACCTCCTGGTCGGCCGGCGAGACTATACGCATATAGCGCGCACCCGACTCAACGTAGCTAATCTACCAAGATCGTTCGCTATCTTCCCGGGGCGCGGACGCGTCAGGATTTGCGTCCTGCCCTCGACGCAGGATGACCATGCCATGCCCATCGCCCAGTCCGATGTCCGCAACCAGCTTCTCCGGCTGTTGTCCGCGGACGATTTCGCGCTGATCGCGCCGCATCTCTCGCCCTGCAATGCAGAGCGGGGCAAGGTGCTGTTCGAACGCGGGATGAAGGTCGATACCGCATGGTTCATGGACAGCGGCATCGGCTCGCTGGTTGCGGTGTCGCCCGAAGGACAGCGGGTCGAAAGCGGCCTGTTCGGGCGGGACGGCTTTGCACCGGTGGCGCTGGCGATGGGCAGCGACCAGTCGCCCTATGAAGCCTTCACCCAGCTTCCCGGCACCTGCCACAGCCTGCCCGCCGACGCGTTGCAGGATGCGATCACGCGCAGCCCCACCCTGCATACGATGCTGCTGCGCTATGTGCAGGCGCTGTCGGTCCAGACCGCCTACACCGCGCTGTCCAACGCGGTGCATTCCATCGACGAACGGCTCGCCCGCTGGATCCTGATGTGTCACGACCGGCTGGACGGCGACGAACTGCCGCTGACGCACGAATTCCTGTCCGTCATGCTCGCGGTGCGCCGGCCCAGCGTCACCACCGCGCTGCACGTGCTGGAAGGCAATCGCTACATCCGCGCGGAACGCGGCTGCATCATCGTCCGCAACCGCACCGGCCTGCTCGAATTCGCCGGTGATGCCTATGGCCCGCCCGAAGCGGAATATGAACGGCTGCTCGGGCCGCTCCGCTGATCCGGCGCGCCGGACGGCGTTACAGCGCGTAACGCAGCGAGGCGCGCACCGTGCGCGGCGCACCGGGATAGATCCACAGCGCGCTGTAGGAACTGGCGGCATAGCGCACGTCGAACAGATTGTCCGCCTCCAGCCGGACCCTCAGCCCTGCCATCAGCGGCGCTTCGATCGCGGCCTTCGCCTTCACATAGTCGGGCAGGATCACCGGGTTCGTCGTCAGCGATCCCGCACGGTCGCCGACATAGGCAGCCCCGCCGCTCAACTGCCAGTCGCCTCGCGCCGTGGGAATGCGATGCACCAGCAGCAACGTCGCCGAATGCGCCGGCACGTTGAGGACATCGGATGTCGCAAACGCCCGGTCATCCGCCTCCGCATCGATCCACGCATAATTCGCCACGATCTGCCAGCGATCGCCGAGCCGCGCCGACGCATCGATTTCGATCCCGCGGCTGACCATCTTGCCCACCGGCGCCAGATAATTGGCGTCGACCGGATCGGTCGTGAGGATATTCTGCTTGCGGATATCGAACCATGTCACCGCCACGTCCACGCCCGGCAGCTTGCCCGCGACGCCCACTTCGTAACCACGCCCCGTTTCCGGCCCGAACCCGTTGCCATTGCGGTCGGTGCCGGTGTTCAGCGCGAAATTCTCGCCCCAATTGGCATGGACGGCGATGCTGTCGGTCACCCGATAGCGTCCACCCACACGGAAATTGACCGGTTGGGCAGTATTGCGGCCGGCGCTGCCCGTGTTGTTGTTGACGATTCTCTGCCGGTACGGATCGATGCGCGCGCCGCCGACCAGCGTCAGCCGGTCGGTCACGTCCCACATATCCTGCACATAGACGGTGGCCGCCCGCCGATTCTCGTCATTATTGGTGAAGGGGCGCAGCGGTGCCGCGACCGATCCATAGACGGGATCGAACAGGTCGATCGCATAGGGCGCGGTCGCGGACGGATTGATGCGCAGCCAGCGCTCACCATAGAGGAAGCGATAACCCTTCACGCCGATGCTCAACCGGTGCCGCCCGATCTGCCCGGCCAGTTCTACCCGCGCCGCCAGATCGTCCACGCTGAAATCACGCGAGCGGCGCTGACGCCAGAGCGACGCGCCGACGATCCGCGACTGATCCGCGGACAGCCCCTTCAACGTGCCCGTCCGCCACACCAGCCCGCCGTTAAGTGTCCACCCGCCGCCAAGTTCGGCCTGTCCGGTCAACTGATGCTGGCGATTGCGCGACCGGGTGAGGCCGTTCGACGGCTCGCCATAATAATTGGATCGGGGCAGGGCATTGGCATCGCCATCGATCGCCGGGACGCCGCGATCGAACGGCGTGTCGAACCGGCTAAATTCCCCGCTATAGGTCAGCCGCACCGCATCGACCGGCTGCCATGTCAGCGACGGCGCGATCACGCGCCGCCGGATCGACACGGTATCGCGCCACCCGTCGCTCTCCTCGCCCGCCATCACGATGCGCGCGGCCAGCGTGCGGGTCAGCGGCCCCGTCACATCCAGTTCCGCCCGGCGCGTATCGAAGGATCCATAGCCGATCGACGCATTGACCTGCGGCGTGAAGCGCGGTGTCTTGGTCACGATGTTCACGCGCCCGCCGGGGTCGATATCGCCGAACAGCGCGCCCGCCGGTCCTTTCAGCACCTCGATCCGTTCGGTCGTGGCGGGATCGCGCGGCGGCGCCATGCCGCGGTTCGCCAGAAAGCCGTTCAGATAATATTCCGCGCCGCCATCGGGCGTGCCCAGAAACCCGCGCACCGCGAAATTGTCGATCACGCCGCCACGATTATTCTGCTGGCTGAACCCGCTCACCAGTTCCAGCGCGTCGCTCAGCCGGTATGTCCCGGCCGCATCCAGAATGTCCCGCGCGATCGATCGGCTCGATTGCGACATGCGTTCGGTCACGCGATCGGACGACAGCGCGCGATCCGTCGCCACGCGCGTGCCGAGCACGACGATATCGTCGCGATCTTCAGCGGGCGCGCTTTCCTCCGCCAAAACCGGCAGCATCGGAAATCCCGCCGCGCACAGGGCCATCCAGCGAAGACCGCCCCGACCCAGTCCGCGAAACCGTCCTTCTCGCCACCCCATGTTCGACACCGCTCCGACTATTTTCATGCCATCCGACCAGACGCATCCTGTTAGGCGTTATGATACATCGTCTCATAGAGAAGCAATGTTGCGGTGCAAGTCGAAAGATGCAGATACGGCCCGGCTTCACGCAGGCCGTCGCTGTTATCCTGCAATCGAGGCCACGACGCCGATCGCCGACGTGCCGCGCATCGCCGACCCGAACGGCAAGCGGACGCTGACGATCTTGGAGAAAGAGACGGTATCGTCAGTCTATTTTCGTAGAATAGATCGATTGTACGGTTCCGAACATTAACATAGATGACTCTGAATCATGACATTCCCTCCAGCCAACTCAATGGAACCATTAAGGAATTGGCGATAGGCAAGCCGCCATGGAGGTGCCGCTTGCACGATGATCGGGAAACAGCGAGGCTCGATGCCTTGCACCAGTTGAAGCTGCTGGACACGCCGGCCAGCGAGAGCTTCGATCGCATCACGCGGATGGCCAGCCAGATTTTCGGCCTGCCGGTCGCCGCCGTGTCGCTGACCGACCGGGACCGCCAATGGTTTAAGTCGCGTGTGGGCGTGGCGCATCGCAGCATCCCGCGCGACAAGGCTCCCTGCGCGCAGGTGGCCGAAGCGACGCAGCCGCTGATCATCGAGGATCTGCTGGCGGATCCCTATTATGCAGACAGTGTGCTGGGGCAGGCGGGCACGCGTTTCTATGCCGGCGCACCTTTGGTCACCCGCGACGGCTATGGTCTGGGCGCACTCTGCGTCCTCGGCACCGAACCGCGACAGGCGTCGGCGGTGGAAATGGCGACGCTGGCCGATCTCGCGGCGATGGTCATGGCGCAGATCGAATTGCAGCACGCCTTCGGCCGGATCGATCCGGTCAGCGGGATGCCGACGCGAAACCAGTTGCGTGACGATCTCCTCGATCTCGCACGCGATCATCCCGGCGAACGGCGGTTCGCGGTCGTGGTCGATCTCGCGCGGGACGACCAGATCGGCAAGATCGCCCGCGCCATGGGCAGCGCGCGCGTCGATGACCTGATCCGGGAAGCCGCCCGCGCACTCCGCGCTGCGCTGGGGCCGATGCGGACGGCCTATCATGTCGGCACCACGCAATTCGCCTTCCTGTCCGCGTCCGACATCGACGAAGCCACCTATGTGGAACAACTGGAAACCGCCTTCACGTCGCTGCGCACCGCGTCGTCCGTTCGGTTCGTCACCAGCGTCGCCATCGGCGTGCGGCCTTTCCGGCTCGGCATGGTGCCGGCGGACGATGTGTTGCGCGGTGCCGCCAGCGCCGCGCAGGATGCCCGGCAGGCGGACGGTGCGGTCGCGCTTTATTCCGCCTCGAACGACAGCGCCCATCGCCGGCAATATGGGCTGCTGCGCGATTTCGGCATCGCGCTGGAGGCGCGGGATCAGTTGCGGCTGGTCTATCAGCCCCGCATCTTGCTTGCGTCCGGCCGCTGCATCGGTGCCGAGGCCTTGCTGCGCTGGCGGCATCCCGAACTGGGCGATGTCTCGCCCGCCGAATTCATCCCGATCATCGAACAGACCTCGTTGGCACAGGCGACCACGCAATGGGTGCTGGATGCCGCGATGGACCAGCTCGCCGACTGGCAACAGGCCGGCATCGCCACCACCCTGTCGGTGAACATCTCTGCCGCCAATCTCGCCGAGCCGGACCTCGTCAGCCGCATCCAGCTTGGCCTGTTGCGCCGCAACCTCCGCCCCGACCGGCTGGAAATCGAACTGACCGAAAGCGCGATCATGGACGAGCCGGATCGCGCGCTGGCGATGCTCCGCGCTTTGACCGAGGCGGGCCTCTGCCTGGCGATCGACGATTTCGGCACCGGCCATAGCAGCCTGGCCTATCTCCAGCGCTTGCCCGCCCGCGTCCTGAAGATCGACCAGGCCTTCGTCCGCAACCTGACCAGCGCCGCCGGACCCGATTTCCTGCTGGTCGAAACGATGATCGGCCTCGCCCGCAAGATGGGCTATCGCTGCGTCGCCGAAGGGGTCGAAACGCGGGAAGCCGCCGACGTCCTGACCGCGATCGGTTGCGAGGAAGCGCAGGGCTATTTCTTCGCGCGCCCCATGGATGCGGAACCCTTCACCCGGTGGGTCGGAAACCCGCGCACTGCGGAGGGCGCAGACATGATCGCGGCGTGACGCGGTGCCGGACAGCGCAAGCGGACGCGGCACCGGATCCGCCCTGTCGCGTTCGACGGGAATGCCTCCATCCCCTTCCAGTTCGGCGCACACATATTCGCCGTCCTCGGCCCTAGTCGCCGCCATGCTGGCGAGCTTTCTGCTCACCCAATCTCCTCGCCCCTTCTCGATCGATCTGCTCCGCGCCCTCCCCGCGACGCTGATCCTCGGTGCACTTACCGTCGCGCTGTTCATCGGAAGACGGACGAACCGGTCCCGGCTGGAGGCCGGGGCCGCCGCCTTCCTGCTGATGACTTTGTTCACGCTGCTGGGCGTCGTGCTGGCCTATGCCTTCGCCGCCCATGCCGGCCCCCTGTGGGACGCCCGGCTGGCGATGATGGATCGCCGGATCGGGTTCGACTGGCCGTTCCTGCTCACCGCGCTGGACCGGCACCCGATCCTCATCTGGCTGCTGGGCCTCGCTTATCACAGCCTGACATTGCAGATGATCGTGGTGATCGTGGCGTTGAGCGGCGCGGCACGGTTCGATGTGCTGCGGATCATGGTCTGCGCCGCGATCCTGTCGGGGTTCGTGACCATCCTCATCTCCGCATGGGTGCCGGCGATGGGCAATCTGTTCGATCCGGCGGGCTACCGCCACCTATGGCCGTCCATCGCATGGCTCGAACGCGATCTGATCCAGGGCCTGCGCGACGGTTCGGTGCGCGTGCTCGATCTGACCATGTTGATGGGCATCGTCAGTTTCCCCAGCTTCCATGCGACTCTCGCCGCGATCTTCATCTGGACGCTGAAGGCCGTGCCACGGCTGACGTGGGCGGGGCGGATTTGGGCGGTGCTGACCATCCTCGCCACTCCGGTCTTCGGCGGCCATTATGGCGTGGACGTCATCATGGGGTTGCTGCTCGCGCCGCCGGCCATCCTGATCGCCCGTTCGATCACACGACGGACATCGCGGCCCGGGGTGGCGACACCGCTCGCGGCGGCATGATCGGCCGGTCGGTCGCGAACAGCGCGTCGATCGCCGCCGCCGCCTCGGCCGCCCCGCCGCACGCCGCCATCTCCGCGCCCAGCGCCGCTGCGGCGCGACGATAGCCGGGCGTCCGCAACAGCTCCCGCAGCGCGGATTCCAGAGCGCCGCGCCCGATCGCCGCCGGCGTGACGACCAGACCGGCACCGACATGCCGCAACCGCGCGGCCGTGGCCGGCTGCTCGAACCCCAGCGGCACCGCGACGATCGGCACGCCGGCGGACAGCGCATCCAGCACGGTGTTGAAACCGCCATGCAGGATCGCGGCGGCGCAACGCGGCAGGATCCGCGTCTGCGGCCAGAACGCCCGGACCAGCGGATCGCCCGGCAGCGACGCCGCCTCCGCTTCGGTCAGCCCGCCGCCATGGGCGACCAGCGCGCGCGCGCCCACCGCCGCGCAGGCCCGCGTCATCGCCGCGAACAGCGAGACACGCGCGCCCTGCAACGATCCCAACGAGCAATAGACCAGAGGCCGCTCATCCGCATCCGGTGCCGTCATCGCCGGTTCGGGCAGACGCCATGGCGCGCCATAGCGGAAACTGGCGGGAAGTGCCTTCCGTGGGAAATCGAGACCGGCCGGGCATTGCGCGATCTGGAGACGATCCGACCATGCATGTCGCGCATCCGGGTCCAGCCCCCAGCGCCGCGCAAATCGCGTCACCACCTGCGTGATCGGGCGCATCAGGACATCGCTGACCGCATAGCCCCCCGCATTCCGGTTTCGCCCACGCGCATCCGGACGATAACGCCAGCCGAGAAAGGGCGGCGGCACATCCGGCTCGCGCAGCAGGGGCAGCCCCGTCACCGCCGTGACGAAGGGCAGTCCCAGATGCCGGGCGACCAGTGCTCCCGCCGCCTCCGCGGAATCCGCGATGACGGCATCGACATCCAGCCGGCGGAGCGCAATTGGCAACGCCTCCAGCAGCACTTCGGTCATGCGCGCCGTGCTGCGAATCATGCGCGGCAGGCCGATGATGCCGGACGGCCGCCCAAGCGTGCGGAAATGCGCCGTCAGCAGACCGGACCGGTCCGCGGGATGATCCAGCGCGGCGAAACCGACCGCCGCCGACACCGGGATGAGCGGTGCGGCATCGGCCATATGCACCATGGTGACGCGATACCCCCGACCGGCCAGCGCCGTCCCGAGGGCGACGAGCGGGTTGATATGCCCGGAGGTGGGGGGCGTGACGATGGCGACATGCCGTCGGGCGGAGGTCAAATTCGGACGCTTTCTCAGAACGATGCTGCCCATCGACCGTGAACGTCATCGGTCTCCGGTTCAATATCCCGGATCAGGAACCGTTCCGGACTGTTCGCCGCGTCGTCCCTTTACCGGGCGCCCGCCCCCGGCTTGCTCAACCGGCGCACGACCGACACCAGCCTCGCCAGCGCCGGATCGCGGATCGGCTCCGCCACGCGCAATTCGCGGCTGCGCCCGTCGATGGTGAGGCAGACCGTATAGGTCCGCGCATCCGGCCGCGCCGTCTCCGCAGCCGTCACACAACCGAAAAAGTCGGCCTGATCGGCAAGCTGCGTCAATTGCTGACGGTCCGACGCGCCGAGATCGTCGAACGAGACCGCCTGCTCCTTCGCCAGTCCCGGAAAATGGGCAAGGCCGCCTTCGATCCGCACCCGGGCCTCGCCCGTGATCGCGTCGCTGCGTTCCTTGCCCGTCTGCATCAATGCACTCCGACTGTTGCCCACGCCTCCGCGACCGCTGTCGTTTCGGCACTGTCCGTGCCGTGCAAACGCCCCGCGACGTCGATGGTGACACGGGCGAAGCCGGCAAAGTCCGTATTGGCCCGCGTCTCCGGGTCCAGCAGCGCATTGTACCAGATACGGCCGGCGCGGTCCCATGCGTTTCCGCCGATCGCGGTCGCCGCCAGATAGAAAGCGCGGTTCGGAATGCCGGAATTGATGTGGACCCCGCCATTATCCTGATTGGTCCGCACGAAGTCGTCCATGTGACCGGGTTGCGGATCCTTGCCGAGCACCGGATCGTCATAGGCGGTGCCGGGTGCCTTCATCGATCGCAGCGCGATCCCGTTCACCGCCGGGGTGAGCAGCCCCGCACCGATCAGCCAGTCCGCCTGATCCGCGGTCTGGCCCAGCAGCTTCTGCTTCACCAGACTGCCGAACACGTCGGACACGCTCTCGTTCAGCGCGCCCGACTGGTTGAAATAGACCAGCCCGGCTTCCTTCTCGGTGACGCCATGGGTCAGTTCATGCCCGATCACATCGAGCGCGATCGTGAAGCGGTTGAACAATTCCCCGTCGCCGTCGCCGAACACCATCTGGCTGCCGTCCCAGAAGGCATTGTCATAGTCCTGGTCATAATGGACCGTCGCATCCAGCGGCAGCCCGGCATCGTCGATCGAATTGCGCTGATACGAATCCCAGAACAAAGCGAAGGTCGCGCCGAGACCGTCATAGGCCTCGTCCGCCGCGACATCGCCGGTCGGCCCCTGCCCTTCGCGCCGCACGACGACGGCACCGGGGGCTTCGGGCGCGCCGCCCGCATCGCGGATCGTCCGTAATGGGCTGGGGACGAGGAGATTGCCGGCCGCGGATCGCCGCCGCGCGATCGCGCCGATCACGGGTCCGGCCGTGCTCGCCCGCACGATGCGGATCGTCGGATCGATCAGCAGGCTGCGCATCGCCATCGCGCGCAACGCGGGCGATCCATTCTCCGCGATCTTCGACAGGATATAGGGCGGCAGGATGCAGTGGAGCGAATGCCGGTGGGGGACGGTGCACATGATCGTTTCTCCTTTGGCTAGGGTCGGCGGGCGCGGCGCAACGCGAAGGGGACGAGCGCGACCCACATGATGGTGAGGAAGGCGAGCAACTGGCTGGTCTGTCCGCGGCCACCCGGCAGATCGCCGAAGCCACCCAGCGCCGCCGCGTAGAGCGCGAAGGAGATGACCGCGACGAGGATCGCCGGCACATCGGCATCGCCGCCGCTTTCCTCTTGCGTCGCGAACCAGCGCAGCGCGACGACGAAGAGCATGATGACGCCGATCAGGATCAGGCGGACGCCGACGTTGCCGGCCGCGATGCCGATCGCCAGCGGGTAGAGCGTCACCGCCTCGACCGGGAACAGCTTCACCAGACTGGCATAATAAGGTTCGGGTGCCGGATCCGGTGACCGTCCGGGCCGCAGCGCGGCCATGGTCGGGCGACGAAGCCGCAACGCACCGCGCAGGCCGGGCCGCAGGGTCGCCCCTTGCGCAGCGCCGAGCGCCCCGATCGCCCGCCGCACCGCCTCCGCGTACCGCGCCATCGCGGCGTCATCCGGTATGAGCATGGTCCCGATCGTCGTCGCCTGTTCGCACCGATCCTGCACCGTCGCGAACAGCGGCAGGTCCGCGCCCTGCGCATCCTGCGCCCCGGCGAAGCGATCGCGCGCATCGCCAAGCGCGGTGCGCAACCCGAACAACATGTCGAAGAAACGCGGAACATAGCGCCCGTCGGTGGTCAGCGCCTGCACCTGATCGATCAGCGCGTCGGCGGCATTCAGGGCGATGGCAAGGCTGGTCATCGGATCCTCCTCAGACGGGGGTGGCGATCGACGCGATCAGGCCGAGCGCGCGGGTGATGCGATCGATGTTGAGCCGCGCCGCCGCGCGCCGCTGCGCGGGTGTCAGGCGGCCGGCCAGCGCATCCCGCAACCCCGCCTGTGCCTTGGTGGCGAGGTCGATCGCCGCCACCACCGTCGCGGCGCGCGCCGGCCCGTCCTTGGCGGCCTCCCGCGCGGCGAAGATGCGCGCCGCAAGCTGCTCGCGCTGGTCCGCCGACAGGCCGGCCCGGTCGCGAATGTACGTGCGGAACAGCGCATTGCCGTACAGATCGTCGGCATTGCGCGCAGCCCCCCTGCCCCACAAGGTCACCTGTGCCGACAGGGCGGCAAGCGCGCGATCGACGGTCGCACCGCGGGCGATCACCAAGGCCCGCACGTCCCCCGTCCGTCTGGCCTCCCGCGCCAATTCCCCCGCAAAGGCGATCAGCGCGACGAGGCTTTGCCCCTGCTCCCCGGCGATGGCCGCATTCACGTTCGGCAGGTCCGTGCCGGCCACGAAATTGGTAAAGCGCGCAAGGCGATCGGCCTGATCGGCAAAAGCGGTGGCCTCGACCGAAATGTCGGTCCTGGGCGCTTCAAGAATGGTGGCCAGCGCATCCGCATAATCCCCGATCGCGGCCAGCAACGCGATGCGGGGTTCCAGCACCGCGCGCGGGCTACTGCCCAGATCGATCTCGAAGACGGCATGACCGGGTGCCGCGCCGGCATCGCCGACGCAGAGTGGCGCGCGCGCGGCGGTCGGTATGATCGGCACCTGAAGGCGCAACGGTGTCGCCGGCAGGCAACTCGGATCGCTGGCGACCAAAGCCGCCGCCGCCGCACGCCGCCGCTGCTCGATCGCGTCGAAATACTGCTCGGTGGCGGTCACCGCGGCACGCGCGCCGGCCTGAACCTCGCCCGCCGCCGCGATCCGGATCGCGTTCGTGGCGCATCCAGACAGCAGCAGCGCTCCGATCATCATGGCTGGAAGACAATAAGCGCGGTCACGCATGGCGATCTCCTCCGGTCTGGCGGGCATCATGCCCGTAAATCACGATCCCTTCTCGCCTTTCTTCGTCGCGGCGCAGGCCCGGCGCGCGGGCGTGCCGCCGGCGGAACGCGCGACCGGACGGCCGTGACGATGTTGACGACACTGGTGATAAGCGCCGCGATCCCTACGAGCATCGGGCCGTCGATCATGTCGGTCATTGTCCGACTCTCCTTGTTGATCCGACAGCAGATGTTCCACAAATGTTCTCTGTAGGACAGCGCTATGTGCGCGAGATTAAACGCGAATATCGCTCGGTCCGGAAATCGCGTTCCGCACGGTCCCGCCCGTCGCGCGCTCCTCGTTGGAAAATCCGTCGAACGCCGCGAGCATCCCGAAATCGAGGCTGGTCAGCCCCGCGATTGCCAGCACCGATCGCTGATAGGTCTTGAACGCCCCGAACAGCACCGACCGCGCATCCAGATCGACATCATGATCGATCAGATAGGCGGAGGCCGAGGGACGGCCATCGTCATGGATGAAGGCCACGACCTTCCAATAGGCCAGCGGAATCGCGATCCCGCGATAGACCGGATCGGTCGCGCGGAAGACCGGCCCGGTCAGCACGGTCGCGCGCGCGGCCACCCGCCGCGTATTGCCGAGGATATAATCCTCCAGCTCCAGCCAGCTGCGCTGGTTGAACACGGAAAGCTGCGGCGCGCAGTTCGTGAAGTGAAAGGTATCGCGGTTGGCGACGCTGGCGGTCGGCCCCCAGTTCGGATCCTCCCGGCGCACCAGATGCCCGCGATCGAAATCATTGTCCGCATAAAGCGCGTCCCCGGCCTGCGCCGTTTCGGGAATGCGCCCGTCGAACGCCCACGGATCCCCGCCCCGCGGCACCGAGACGCTGGCACCGCCATCGATATTGACCGCCGTGAACAAAGCGAGCCGCCGACTTTTGGACATGACGATCGAGAAATGCTCATAATCCAGCCGCCCGCTTTCGCTGCCGGGAACCGGCAGGACATCCCCGGCAATGGCGTCCGTGCCCGGCAGCGGCACATCGAACCCCGGCAGGAAATCACGCGCATAACCGGCCCGGCCCCGAAGACTGCCGGCATCCGACGTCCGGGCACCCTGCCCGTCTGCCGGCAACAGCCCATGACCCGAAGGCATCAGCGGCCGAAGATCGGCAAGGCGCGGTCGATAAGACAGTGCGATCATGAGGATCCTTTCGCGAAGGCAGTACGACGGTTGCCCCGCTGCGTCCGGCCTTCGCAAAGAGCGACACCGGAAACGGCTGGCTATGCCCGAACGCACGGCACCCTCGGTTCGGCTCCCGCCTGCATCGGCCAGCGCAGCGCATCGATGCGACCGACATCGCCACCCCCGCCCGGGTGTACGTCAAATTGCCCCGCCGCCCGCACGAGCGAACGTCATCGCCTGTCGACTGAATCCACCCATTCTGGAGTCGGTTTCGATCACCTTTAAACGTTCGTCATCCCGGACTTGATCCGGGATCCAGCGTCTTTCGTCCGCGCGGCGCAGAAGAAAAAGCTGGACCCCGGATCAAGTCCGGGGTGACAATTTCAACGGTCAGACCTGACCGAAAATGCCCCTAGTCGTTCCTCAAACCGCCCTCTCCCGGCACCACATTGTCAGAACCCAGCCCACCGCCAAGCGATCGATACAGCTCGACCAAGTTGCTTTCCCGGTTCAGCCGCGTCGTGACAAGCTGTTGCTGCGCCGCATAGGCGGTCCGTTGGGAATCGAGCGTGGTTAGGAAGGATTCGACGCCCGCCCGGTAGCGGGCGTCCGATATGCGAAGCGCGATCGTGGCGGCATTCACGCGGGCCGTCTGTGCCGAAACCTGTTCGTCGATCGTCCCCCGTTGCGCCAGAGCGTCGGCAACCTCACGAAAGGCGGCCTGGACTGCTTTTTCGTAGGTCGAGACCGCGGCCTGCTGCTGCGCCCGCGCCGCGTTCAGATTCCCGCGAAGCCTGCCCCCGTCGAAGATCGGCAACGCGATGGACGGGGCAGCCGTATAGGTAAAGCTGCCGCCGGCGAAGAGCCCGCCCAGCGCGGTGCTGATCGTCCCCAGCGTCGCCGTCAGCGAAATCCGCGGGAACATGGCCGCACGCGCCGCGCCGATATTGGCATTTTGCGCGATCAACTGATGCTCGGCCTGCAGCACGTCCGGACGCTGCAACAGCACGTCCGACCGGAGGTCCGCGGGGAGAAGCTGCAACGCCGCATCGCCATTGCCCAGACCCTGTGGCAACAGCGCCGCCGGAACAGGCGCGCCGACCAGCAGGTCGAGTGCATTCCTGTCCCGCGCCACCCGCGTCTTCAGCACGGCGATATCGTTGCGCGCGGCCTGATAGGTGGTCTCGGCCTGACGCGCCTCCAGCTCGGACGCAACGCCGATGCGAAACTGCGCGCGTGTTAGTTCAAGCGACTGCGCGAACGACTTCAACGACTCCTGCGAGATGCGCAGTTGATCCTGATCCGACGCATAGGTCAGCCATGCGGTCGCGATTTCGGCGATCAGACTGATCCGTGTCGACCGCTGCGCCTCCTCGGTCGCGAAATACTGCTCCAGCGCCGCGCGGCTCAGATTTCGGACGCGGCCGAACAGGTCCAGCTCGAATGCCGAGAATCCGGCATTGACCGAATAGAATTCGAGGTCGGAGGATGAGGATCCCACCCCTGCGCCCACGCCACCGGTGCCAGTGCCGCCCCCCGCGCCGGTGCCGGTGCCCGTTCCGCCACCGGTTCCCCCGCCGGTGCCACCGCCGGCCGCACCGCCCAGCGCGCCCGCCGCACCTTGGATATTATTGGTATAGGTCGCCGATCCCGACACGGTCGCCGTCGGCAGAAGGTCGGCCCGTTGAACACGATATTGTGCGCGCGCCAGCAGGACATTGGCCGCCGCGATGCGCAGATCGCGGTTATTCTCGATCCCAAGTTTGATCGTGTTCCGGAGGCGATCATCCGTGAAGAAATCCTGCCAGCCGATCTTTGTCAGGTCACGCGCGTCGGTTGCCGCCGCCGGGTAGACCCCGCCTTGCGGCAGGGCCACGGGCACCGCACCGGACGGTCGCACATAGTCGGGCGCCAGGTTGCAGCCGGCCAGCGCAGTGGCGCCGAGCATGGCGAGGATCATCTTGCTGTGCATCACCGTTCAGGCTCCCTGCGGCGCGGGAAGAGGCCCGCGCGCGCCATCATCATGTCGACCCCGGTCATCCGGCCGATGCTCGTCGCCCGGCTTTCCCGCCTGGTCATGACCGAACAGGCGCATGACCACGATGAAGAACATCGGCACGAAGAAGATCGCCAGCACCGTCGCGGACAACATGCCCCCGACCACCGCGCGGCCGATCGCATTTTGCCCACCCGCGCCCGCGCCGCTCGAAATGGCCAGCGGGAAGACGCCGAAGATGAAGGCGAGGCTGGTCATCAGAATCGGCCGGAGCCGCAGCTTGGCCGCCTCGACCGCCGCGTCGAAGGCATTCAGCCCCTCCCGCATCTTCTCCTCCGCGAACTCGACGATCAGGATCGCATTCTTCGCGGACACGCCGATCGTGGTGATGAGGCCGACCTGCAGATAGATGTCGTTGTTCAGCCCCGTCATGCTCGCCGCCAGAAGCGCGCCGACGATGCCCAGCGGCACGACCAGCATCACCGAGATCGGAACCGACCAGCTTTCATACAGCGCCGCAAGGCAGAGGAAGACGATCAGCAGCGACAGGCCGTACAAAGCCGGTGCCTGACCCCCGGAAAGCTGCTCTTCGTAGCTCAGTCCCGTCCAGTCGAGCCGTGTGCCGGGCGGCAGCTTGGCCTGCATCTCCTCCATCGCCTTCAGCGCGGCACCGGAGGACACACCGGGTGCCGGCTGCCCCAATATCTCCATCGAAGGCTGGCCGTTGTAGCGCGTCAACTGGGTCGGCCCCTGCACCCAGCTCACGTCCGAAAAGGCCGTGAACGGCGCCATGGTGCCGCTTGCCCCACGGACGTACAGATCGCCGATATCGTCCGGCGCCATCCGGTAGGCGGCATCCGCCTGAATATAGACGCGCTTGACGCGCCCCCGGTCGATGAAGTCGTTCACATAGGCACCGCCCCAGGCGGTCGCGATGGTGCTGTTCACCGCGGCCAGATCGAGGCCGAGCGCCCCGGCCTTGTCCTGATCGACATTCACCTTCAACTGCGGCGCATCGTCCAGCGCATTGGGACGGACGCCGACGAGCGACTTGTTCTGCGATGCCATTCCGAGCAGCTGGTTGCGGGCCGCAAGCAGCTTTTCATGGCCCAGTCCGCCTTCGTCGACCAATTGAAGATCGAAGCCGGTGGCATTGCCCAGTTCCTGCACCGCGGGCGGGATGACGGCGAAGATCAGACCGTCGCTGTAGCGCGAAAACGCGCCCATCGCCCGCCCGATGATCGCCTGCGCCTTGTTCTCGGCACCGGGACGATCCTTCCATTCCTTCATCGGGATGAAGGCGATGCCGCTATTCTGGCCCTGCCCCGCGAAGCTGAAGCCGTTGATCGTGTAGACGCCGCGAATGGCGTCACCGGCGTCGCTCAGGAAGTGATCGCGCACCAGGTCCAGCCCCTTCTGGGTCCGGGCAGTGGTCGCGCCCGGAGGCCCTTGCACGAGGGCGATCATCACGCCCTGATCCTCGTCGGGGAGGAATCCGGTCGGCAGGCGGGTGAAGAGGAACGTCATGCCCGCCAGGATCAGCGCATAGGCGATCAGCGACCGGCCCCAGCGATTGGCCGTGGAGCGCACGCCACGCTCGTAACGCGCCTGGCCACGGTCGAACCTGTCGTTGAACCAGCGGAAGAAGCGCGCGAGCGGGCCATGGCCCTGCCCCTTGTTCGGGTCATGGGGCTTCAGGATCGTCGCGCAGAGGGCAGGCGTCAGGATCAACGCGACCGCCACCGACAGCACCATCGCCGAGACGATCGTGATCGAGAACTGACGATAGATGACACCCGTGGATCCGCCGAAGAACGCCATGGGCAGGAACACCGCCGACAGCACCACGGCGATGCCGATCAGCGCGCCGGTGATTTCGTTCATCGACTTGCGCGCCGCCTCCTTGGGCGACAGATGCTCGGTCGTGATGAGCCGCTCGACATTCTCGACGACGACGATGGCATCGTCGACGAGCAGACCGATCGCCAGCACCATGCCGAACAGGGTGAGCGTGTTGATGGAATAGCCGAACGCGGCCAGCACGGCGAACGTCCCCGTCAGCACCACCGGCACCGCGATCGTCGGGATCAGCGTCGCGCGCCAGTTCTGCAGGAACAGGAACATGACCAGGAACACGAGCACCACCGCTTCGACCAGCGTGTGGATCACCTGCTCGATCGACAGGCGCACGAAAGGCGACGTGTCGTAGGGGAAGATCACCTTCACATCCGGCGGGAACTGCTTGGCGAGCGCGTTCACCCGCGCCTTGACCGCGACCACGGTGTCGAGCGCATTCGCGCCCGGCGCCAGCTTGATGCCGATGCCCGAAGCCGGCTTGCCGTTCCATTGGGCCGAGAAGGCATAATTTTCCGCGCCGATCGCGACACGCGCGACGTCGCCCAGCCGGACCACCGATCCGTCGGCGCCGCTCTTCAAACGGATCCGTGCAAATTGTTCGGGCGTGGTCAGGCGCGACGAGACGGACACCGTGGCGTTCAGCATCTGCTCCTTGGGGGCCGGCTGCGCGCCGATCTGCCCCGCGGAAACCTGCGCATTCTGTGCCGTGACCGCGTTGGTCACGTCCGCCATCGTCAGCGCATAATTGTTGAGCTTGACGGGATCGACCCAGATGCGCATCGCATATTGCGATCCGAAGATCTGGGTGTCGCCCACGCCGGTGACGCGGGACAGCGGATCGGAAATCCGCGACGCGACGATGTCCGCGAGATCCTCGGCGTCATGCTTGCCATTCTCCGAATAGAGACCGACGAACAGCAGGAAGTTCTGCGTCGCCTTGGCGACGATGATGCCCTGGCGCTGCACCTCCTGCGGAAGCAGCGGTGTCGCCGCCTGCAGCTTGTTCTGCACCTGCACCTGGGCGATGTCCGGGTCGGTCCCCTGCTCGAAGGTGAGCGTGATCGTGACCGTTCCTGCGGAAGAGGACGAGGCCGAGAAGTAGCGAAGGTGATCGATCCCCTTCATCTGCTGCTCGATGATCTGGGTGGTCGTGTTCTCCAGCGTTTGGGCGTCCGCGCCCGGATAGTTGGCGGTGATCGACACCGCGGGCGGCGCGATCGCCGGGAACTGGGCGATCGGCAGGGTCCGCAACGACAGGATGCCGGCGATGACGACCATCACCGCCAGCACATAGGCGAAGATCGGGCGTTCGATGAAAAAGCGGGACATCATCGTCTACTTCGCCTGCGCCTGCGCCTGACCCGGCTGCGGCGGTTGACCGGCGGGCTTGGCGTTGGGGTTCCATGGCTTGCCCTGCACCGGCATTCCCGGGCGCAGCATCATGCCGCCTTCTACGATGACCTTGTCACCGGGATTGAGACCGCCCGTGACCAGCCAGTTGTCGCCGATCGCGCGGTTCGTCTGAAGCGTGCGCGGCTCCACCTTGTTGCCCGCGCCGACGACCATGACGGTCGCCTGCCCCTTCTCGTCGCGGCTCACGGCGCGCTGCGGCACCAACATGCCATTGGCCTGGGTGCCTTCGACCAGCGCCGCACGCACGAACATGCCGGGCAGCAGCAAACCGTTGGGATTGGGGAACAGCGCGCGGATTACCTGCGAACCGGTCGTCGGATCGACCGTGACGTCCGCGAAGCGCAGCGTCCCTTGCGGGCCATATTCGCTGCCATCCTCCAGCTTCAGCTTGACGCGGGCATTGCCGTCGCGGGTCAACTGGCCGCTGAGGATCTGCTGGCGCAGCTTCAACAGGTCCGCACTGGACTCCGCAATATCGACATAGATCGGGTCGAGCCGCTGGATGGTGGTCAGCGCATTGGCCTGCGATGCGGAGACCAGCGCACCGGTGGTGAACACCGATCGACCGATGCGACCGGTGATCGGCGCGCGGATCGTCGTGCGGGCGAGATCGATCTGCGCCGTGCGCAACGCGGCCTGCTGGGCCGCGACATCGGCCCGTGCCTGCGCCGCCGTCGTCTGGGCATTCTCCAGCTCCTGCCGGGCGATCGCGTTGATCGTCACCAGTTCGCCGTAGCGGCGGGCCAATGCGGCGCTGGAGGCGATACCGGACTGGGCGCGGTTCAGTGCGGCGCGCGCGCTCGCGACCTGAGCCTGATAGGGCGCGGAGTCGATGCGATAGAGCGGCTGCCCCTTCCGGACCAGATCGCCCTCTACGAACAGGCGTTCGAGGATCAGGCCGTTGACCTGCGGTCGGACCTCCGACGTCTCGAACGCCGCCGTGCGGCCGGGCAGTTCGGTCGTCAGCGTCACCGGTGCCTGGCGGACGACGACATAGCCGACGGGCGCGGGGCCTTGCGGCGCCTGCTGCTGCCCCTCGCCACCGCCGCACGCGCTCAGGGCGAGCAAGGCGCAAGATGCCAACACACAGCCCATCAGCCGATTGGACATAGAATTTCCTGCTTGATAAAAGGTATGAGAGCGTTCACTCACGAACGGCGTCGTTAGACCTGCCGATCGAGCGCGTCAACATGACTTAAGAGAGGTTAATCATTGTCGATTGTGGGATGCCCGGCCCCTTCGCGCGCAGAGTTGCGACGAGATCATATCAAGGAGGTGGCGCGAAGGCTGTTCGTGGAACATGGTTTCCATTCCACCGGGATCGCGCTCATCGCCAAGGAGTCCGGCGTTGCGGTTCAGCAGCTCTACCGCGACTTCCCCTCGAAAGAGGATATCATCGCGGCGATCGTGGAAGCCAACTGCAGCAAATTCGCTGATCTCGACAGGCTGAACAAGGCGCTGGAAAGCAGAAATCAAGACGGCATCATCGACTGGCTCAACTCCGCCACCTGCCGCAAAGACGAAGAGGGTGATCGCCTCTTTCTCGAAATCGCCGCCGAGGCAGCCCGCAACCCACGGGTGAGCGCCATCTTCCACGATGTCCGCCAGATGATGTCGGATAATATCAGTCGCGCCTTTGCGGGCCTGATGGATCATGAAACCGCCGACAAGGAGCATCGGCTTCTGGCCGAGGCGTTCATGATCGTATCGATGGGGTCCGTCTGCACGCGAACCCTGCACGGAAGCGACGTATCGCAGGCCAGCAACACGCTGATCGCATGTCTGATCAGCGCCGCGGTTGCGGATCGCACCGTCTAGCTGTCATGACGGTGTCGTATAAAATCAATCGGTATGGGGGAGTTGGACCATCATGACACTGGTGGCGATTCTTGCGGCGGTTTTGCTTCTGGTCGTCGCCATATCGATCGGGCGGGTGCATCCCTTCCTTGCCTTCATCGCCGCATCCGTCCTGGCCGCCCTGTTGCTGGGCCTGCCGCTGGCCACGATCATCCCCACGATCGAAGCCGGGATCGGCGCGATGCTCGGGCCGATCGCGATCATCCTGGTGGTGGGCGCGATGTTCGGGAAGCTGGTGGCGGACAGCGGCGCGGCGCGGCGGATCGCTGACACATTATTCCGGTGGTCGGGTCGACGCTTCATCGGCCTCGCAATGGCGGCCACGGGGTTCCTGGTCGGCATTCCCTTATTCTACAATGTCGGCTTCGTGCTGCTGGTGCCGCTGATCTTCTCGATCGCGAACCGTGCGCAGATGCCGGCCGTCTATCTGGGCATTTCGATGCTCGCCGGGCTGTCGATCGCGCACGGCTTCCTGCCGCCGCATCCATCGCCGACGGCACTGGTCGCGCAATTCGGTGCGGATATCGGGCGAACGCTGATCTTCGGTCTGATCGTCGGCATCCCCACCCTCGCCATCGCAGGACCGGTATTCGCGCTCACGACGCGCCACATCGTCGCGCGTCCGCCGGCCTTGTTCACCCCGGCGGACGATACGGATGGGGCCGCCCTGCCCGGCACGCTGCGCAGCTTCACCTGTGCGCTGCTGCCGGTCGCGCTGCTCACGCTGGCGACGATCGTCCAGAACCGCACGGCTGGCGGGCCTGCCGCGCCGCTGGTGACCCTGCTGGGCAATCCGGCGTTGGCGATGCTGTTCGCGCTGGTGGTGGCGACCATCCTGCTCGCGCTCACCCGTGGGCGGACATTGGCGCAGGTCGGCGCCGGCCATGCGCAGGCGGTGACGGAGATTGGCGGCATCCTGCTCATCATCGCCGGCGCGGGGGCGCTCAAGCAGGTGTTCGTCGCGGGCGGCGCCGACGTCGCGCTGGCGGCGCACCTGAACAGCGTGCCGTTGCCGCCGCTGCTGCTCGGATGGCTGCTGGCGATGACCATCCGCGTCGCTTTGGGATCCGCGACGGTGGCCGGCCTGACCGCTGCGGGCATCATGCAACCCATGGTCGCCGCCCATCAGGCGGATGGCAGCCTCATGGTGCTGGCGATCGGGGCCGGCAGCCTGATGTTCAGCCATGTGAATGACTCGGGCTTCTGGATGTTCAAGGAATATTTCGGCCTGACATTGAAGCAGACCTTCCGGACATGGTCGCTGATGGAAACCCTGGTCGGCCTTTGCGGCCTCGGGTTCACGCTGCTCCTCAGCCTTCTGGTCTAGGTGTTTGGTCCCGGTGTTTGCTGGTGCGGGCTTGATATGAAGCGTGCGGGCTCATTCTGCCATGCCTTGCAGATGGCTTCGTAGGGTGTGAGGCCTTTGAGTGTCTTGAGCCTGCGCCCGAAGTTGTA